>Ga0302241_1000013_pt1 | contig 264726 bp, 249 predicted proteins | sample AAG_UR_Arg_MG_FD_193532 | JGI IMG/M metagenome (GOLD analysis project Ga0302241, IMG submission 193532) | Enriched activated sludge microbial communities from anaerobic digester in WTTP, New Holstein, Wisconsin, United States - AAG_UR_Arg | ecosystem: Engineered > Bioreactor > Anaerobic >... | reverse complement strand
TGCGTTCATATCTATTGGCATCATTAGCCAGGCTGACCTCGTCCTGTTTCTTCATACCATCCTGATCAAGGATATACAGACTGGCTTCAGCCATATTGTCCGGTCTTGACAGCAAAAAAGTCACGAGCTCATCTGTCCCATCCATGTCTAAATCTGCTATGTGAAAATTGGTGTAAACTTCCCTGAAAATCTCTTCAAATTGCTGTAACCCTTGATCAGCCTCTGTTGTTGGCAGATTTGACTTATAGACAGACAGTCCTTTGCTCAGCATGGAACCTCCAAGCCAACCCACGACAATTTCTTTTGTGCCGTCTCCGTCCAGATCCGGAAATCCAACCTGATCCACATCATAACCTATCCCCACAATGGTCGGCAAGATTCTCCATCCGTCTCCACTGCTGTTTTTCTGAAGTATGGCAACTTTCAGCGCGTTCTGCTCATTCTGATCTTTAAAAAATGCAACGGCTTCCTCTTGCTGATCATTGTTTAAATCGATGAATTGAATAGCCGCTCTCAGCACGCCTGATGACGGATTCATCAACTTCAAACCGCTTCCGTAAAACTCATCAAGCAAAGTCTTGACTTCTTCAAATTCGGTTGTTAATTTGGGCGGACGCATAATATCCGCATTCTGCACATCAAACATGCAGCCTTGAGCCAATAAAGCCGCCATGCTTATCAGAAAAAATAAAATTCCACGCTTCATGGACCTTGAACTCCTTTTGTTGTACTGTTGCTTCAGCTTTGCCGCAGGCCATTCTTATGACCCTATTGTATCATACACGACAGTTCTTCACATCGGGTTACAAAATGAAAAAAAGAGGTGAAGATCTACCTCTTTATAAAATGCTTTTGTCTTTGTTAAAAGTTTGGAGGCGCTGCCACCATCAAAATTTTTGCCGGCAGCTTGCCGGGATTCTTGATAGTATGTTCAAATTGAGTTTTATAATAGAAAGTCTCACCTTTTTTTGCCCTGTATTTTTTGCCGCCCACCACTACGGTCACAGCGCCCTGAATAACAAAACCAAACTCCTCGCCCTGGTGGGGCGCATCCTCAACAAAAGAGCCCCCGGGTTCAATTTCAAGCAAAATGGGTTCCATCATGTTCTTTTGAGCGTTAGGAACGATCCAGCTCAATAAGTACCCCAAGTCCTTGTCCTCTGTCTCAAAAAAGTCTGCCTGAGTGAAGACAATTTTTTCTTCTATGCTTTCGCTAAAAAACTCATTTAGATCTGTACCCAGGCATTCCAATATATCCACAAGACTCGCAATGGAAGGCGAGGTCATATCTCTCTCCAATTGTGAGATAAACCCTTTTGACAATTCACACCTATTTGCCAATTCCTCTTGAGTCAATTCATTCTTTAATCTTAGCGTCTTGATCTTTTCGCCAATCTGCACTTTTTTTCCTCCATTCAACTGCTCTTATAAAGCAATATTGGGGACAATGTCATAGCAATTCAAGGATATATTTCCCAATCATCTCCGAATCAAACTCTGCGCGAAGCTCTTCCAAATTCTTTTCAACCTGCTCGAGTCGTTCGTCATCAAAAATCATTCCGGCAATGACGGTTTCGAGGTCGTCCTCATCTTCAATCAATACACCCAAGCCATGTTCCTCAACAAATTTAAGATTTTCCTCTTCTTGACCCACTTTTGAACGCTTCAGCACAACTGGAACACCCTTGTTGATTGCTTCAAACAATGTTGCTCCGCCTGGTTTTGTCACTACCAAATCAGATGCCTCCATAATGCTCGCGATCTCGTTCGAAAATCCTACTACTTCGATATTTTTGAATGGACCATATCTGTTCAATTTCTTATATAATTCAGTATCATTCCCAGTCACAACAACAATTTTTGTGTTTTCCATTTTTTCAAAGTGCATCAGCATGGATTTGGTCAAAGTAATTTTCTTCATTGCGCCACCCATAATCAGAATCTGCCGTTGATCACGCATCTCTGAAGTGTGGCTTTCCTTCACGAGAAAATCCTGCCTGACCGGAATTCCGGTGACTCGAATTTTTTCTCTGTCAATTCCCTTTTCAACTAACCTGTTTTCAACTATCTTACACGGAACAAAATAGAGGTCTGTATTGTTGTGAATCCATTCCCAGCTGTCCACGACGTCAGTAATGGCGGTAATCAACGGGATCTGAATATCAAATTTATCCTTTGCACGAGATACGAACCCTGAGCCAAGGGGAAAAGTTGAAATTATAAGTTTAGGCTTAACCTCGAGCAAATAGTCGCCAAAGCGATCTAAATATCTGTCATAAATAATTTCATCCAGAAAGTTATTGGGGTGATCCCGCTTGATATTGTATAAGACATTGTAAAGACTCGGGCTGTTCCGTGTCAACCTATTATAAAAAGCAGTACCGAAGGGTTTGATCCTCGGCGCGAAAATATCCATAATATCTTTGGTCCACACCTGCAGACTGTCATCCTCTAACTTCAAGTGTTCACAAATCGCAGCCGCAACACTGTTGTGGCCCCAACCAAAGGATGCCGACAACACAAGAATATCGCACTCCGTCATAACGGCACTCACCTCTATGACATCCACTCATTTTTAATCAAAAGTTGATCTGCAAGATTAACAATTTTCTCAGTGGAATAATGTCTTGAAATATTATCCATACTCTCGATCATAGACAAATAAAGGGTTTTGTCTTTTCTTAAACGTTCCAGCTCCTCGCCAATTTGCTCTATATTATCTACATAAATTGCCGCACCGGTTTCAATCAAAAATTCTGTGTTCTCAAATTCCTGACCCGGAATAGCAAACGGTACAATCATAGGGATCCGTTTTGAGAGCGCCTCAGTGGTAGTCAGCCCGCCCGGTTTTGTGACAATAACATCACAAAAATCCATTAGCATGGACACTTCTCTTGTAAAGCCATAGACTTTCAATTTACCTGAAGCAATTGCAGACTGATAATTACTCTCAAGCATAGTTTTTAAAGTCTCATTTCTGCCGCAGATGACGAGCAGCTGATACCTGGCTTCGCTTTCTGTGAGAGATTGAACGACGCGCGCGATATCTTTTGAGCCCATGCTTCCGCCCATGACGAGAACCTTGAAATCCTCAATCAATTTCAAAAATTCAGGTGTTTTAGGCTGGTAGGTTTGAAACTCTTCCTTGACCGGAATGCCGTAAGGATGAATAATTTCCGCAGGTACACCCATTTCGATCAGCGAATCTTTGGTATACTCACTGCCTGTAATATAAGCATCTACTTCAGGAGAAAGATAGGCATAATGCGCTTTAAAATCCGTCACAACAGAAAAGAATTTTGCGTTGATCTTGCCTCTGGCTTTGAGATCCGAAATGATTCCCACCGCAAATGGGTGTGTGGCCACAATAATGGATGGATTCAACGACTTGACATTGTCATAGAGTCTGCGCTTGATAACAAACATGCTATATCTGAGAAAACGATGGTTAATGCTCTTTCGATTGAGCGCCCTATACATAAATCCATAAAGGGATGGCATCCTGTTGGCCAGGACCTTGTAACCATCTTCTACAACGACATTTAAGGCGCGGCTGGTTTCTTTAAACAAATCCATAGTCCTGGTTTCATAACCTGCCTCCCTGAATTTCAACTCCAGGGAACGCGCTGCCGCATTATGGCCTTCACCTGTCGAGGCTGTTAAAATTAAGACTTTCTTCATGGTATTTGCCTCCGCTTCAGACGTCAGTCTGATGTTGTTCCAAATTTACTGCGATAGTCTGTCAAATTAGGTCTCTCCACAAATTCTACTGAATAATAATTAAATCCAGGTACCTTCAGAATTAAATTTCAATTAAATATGAATATTGTATTCAAAAATAAATTTACAAGGCACTAAAATAATACCTGATTATCCATCTTATTTCAACCAGGTTGTCATTTCAAAGTGAGATCTCTCAGTCAGTGGATCTTCAGATCTGATCTCAGCGTGGTCTGCGAACCTTAAAAGTGGGTATATATTCAGCAAAATGAAGCAGGAGCGTGATGGACTTTGCCAATCAAAACTTATCTTACTGCACTCGTCGTCTTTTTCGCGATCGACTTGGTCTGGCTTGGCGTAATTGCTTCTAAGCTTTACCGCCATTATCTGGGCGCCCTTATGGCAGAAAAGGTCAATTGGCCGGCAGCGCTTATTTTTTACGGTGTTTTTATTAGCGGCCTGGTCTTTTTTGTCATTGAACCCGCCCTCGCAAAGGAAAGTTTGCGTTACGCCCTTGGCGCAGGTGCATTCTTTGGATTTCTGACCTATGCGACCTATGACTTGACCAACCTGGCCACACTTAAAGGCTGGCCGCTTCCCATAACACTGATAGATCTGGTATGGGGCAGTTTCCTCAGCGCCTCTGTCAGCGGGATCACCTACTGGATTCTAACAAAATTTCAGTAGATTGTCTGACTTTAACTGACTATGTAAAAGACGCTCAGAACCCTGTGATAGTGTTCTGAGCGTCTTTATTTCGCTGGGTGCCTAGAGAATATTGAGCTGCTTGCCTGCTTTTTCGAAGATCTCAACAGCGCGGTCGAGCTGCTCTTTTGTGTGTGCCGCTGTTACCATAACGCGCACGCGGCCTGTACCCTTTGGAACAGTTGGGAATACAATTGGCGAAACGTAAACGCCAAGGTCAAATAACGTCTTGGAGAACTGCATGGTTTTAGCTTCATCCCCAATCATGACAGGCGTGATTGGCGTCTGGCTGTGTCCAATGTCGTAGCCCAGCGATGCCATGCCTTTTTTGAAGTATTTGGCATTTTCCCAGAGTCGGTCTGTATACTCCGTGGAGGTCGACAACATATTAAGGGCTTCAAGAATGGCACCGACTGCTGCAGGAGGAAGCGAAGTCGAAAAGAGAAGCGGTCTGCCTCTATGGCTGAGCCAATCCCTCATGGTTTCACTGCCGGCGACATAACCACCTATGACGCCAATCGCTTTTGACAGCGTGCCAATAGTGAAATCGACGCGTCCGTGGAGTCCAAAGTGGTCGACGGTACCACGTCCGCTTTCGCCGAGAACACCCGAACCGTGGGCATCATCCACATAGGTCATGCACTCGTAACGCTCCGCGAGATTAACAATGTCCGGAAGCGGCGCTATATCCCCATCCATGCTGAACACGCCGTCAGTGATGATGAGGCAGTTCTTATAAGAGCCGCGACGTTCTTTCAAAACCCGCTCCAAATCGTTCATGTCACTATGCTTGTAAACTGCTCTGCCCGCTTTGGACAGTCTGCTGCCATCAATTATAGACGCATGGTTCAATTCATCTGAAACGATCAGATCTCCGTCAGCGGTAATAGCTTGAATAGCACCTGCATTGCAGTTGAAGCCGGATTGGAAGCTCATGACAGCTTCTTCACGCTTGAACTCTGCCAGTTTTTTGTCCAGAGCCTCATGCAGATCCATGTTCCCAATGATTGTTCTAACTGCGCCTGAACCGACGCCATATTTTTCAATAGCTTGAATCGCTGCTGCCTTAAGGCGCGGGTGATTCGCAAAGCCCAGATAGTTGTTTGAGGAAAGATTGATGACCTGTTTGCCATTCAAAATAACTTCTGCTTCGTTCGGGCCTTCCAGTACAGGCAGCTTGCGATAAACGCCGTCCGCTTTTAACGCTTCCAGATTCTCTTTGAGATAATTCAATTCGTGTATGTTTGACATATGAATTCCCCTTTTCGTCAGTTTAACATCATCACCATTGTGACATTGTTTAGTGAACGTTTAAGACGCTCTAAGTCTATCACTCGATTCCGGCGAGTTCAAGGGCGGACACTCAACGAGGAAAATTACATTTTGTTTACGGTTGGCGGACTATTCACACTTTAGCATCTTCGTTACTGAACCTGCCGGATTTTCCTGATCAGCGTTTTCCTAATCTTTTTCCATCATTTCAATGACTTGTTTCAGATGGTCCGGCAGCGCTCTATCAGATGCCCGCTGCCTTAGCTTTTCAATCAGCACCAAATTCTGACTGTTGTAAATATTGATCACGGCATTTCTTTGAAGTGTTTTTAAGCCTCTCCACGAAAAACCATGATGGCGGAACTTTATTTGAAAATCCTTTTTATTGGAATTCAAGAGCTCAAATGGATTTAGCTGATTAGGCGACTTGGATCTCAACAATTTAGTGTCAGAGGACGCTTTGTTCTTGGGACAGACTTTCTGACATATATCGCATCCATAAAGGGCGGTCCCTATCCAAGCTGCTTCTGTCATTGATAATGCCCTTTTTTGCTGAGTCAGACTGGAAATGCAGCGTGATGTCATAAACTCAAACTCACCACAAAGTGCGCCTGTCGGGCATGCCGCCTGACATATTCTGCATGTCCCGCATTCCGAATAAGGCTGATTCAACTGAGGTTGTGACGCTTCAATCCGTTCGCGTGTCAGCAGATAGCCAAAGACTACAGCGCTTCCGAATGTCGAATTAATCAGCATCTGATGCCGTCCATAGGTGCCTAAACCGGCTAAAAATGCGAGATAGCGATCGTTCAATGGTCCTGTGTCGCAAAACACCATGTATTCACCGCTGCCATGGCCAGCTAGCCATTCCCCCAATGATATCAGCTTCTCCCGCACCAGATCATGATAATCATAATCCCATGCCATTGAAGCTATCTCGCAAACGGCCTCCGCATCCTCCGCCCTGGATTTAAAGAGCTCATAAGGCAAGCCTATGACCACTATGGACCGAACGCCCGGCATGACTTTTTCGGGCATTCCAACCATTTCCAGTTCCGGTTCAAACCCACTGAGTTCACCAGCTTTAATCCGTCTGAAAAGCGCTTCCTGAGGCACCTGCATTTCAATGGCATCCACGACCCCAACCAGGGGAATACCGAGATCCCCTGCCGCTTGTTTTAGCCGATGGCAGGCAATCATACCCCCATGCGCCCCTTGATCAGGGCAATTTCTTCTGCATAGCCCTCCGGTTCATTAGGTGTCTCAAGAAGTATTGGGAGAGGGCGAATGACCGGATGCTCAATAAACCGAATCAAAGGCTCGAGTCCAATCAATCCTTTCCCCAGCTTTTCATGACGATCCTTTTTTTCATTGAACGGCGTCATAGAATCGTTGAAGTGAATTGCTTTAAGCCGGTCAAGCCCAATAATTTTATCGAACTCTTCAAGGACCTGATCCAGCTGATGAATATAGTCATAGCCCGCAGAAAAAATATGACACGTATCCAGACACACGCCCATTTTTTCCTGATAGTTCACGCGGTCTATGATTTCTCTGAGCTGTTCAAAGGTAAAACCGACCTCCGAGCCCTTTCCGGACATGGTTTCGAGCAGCAATGTGGTGGTTTCGTTACCTGTGAGCGTCTCATTAATGATGCCGGAGATCAGTTCGATCCCTTTTTCCACGCCCTGTCCCACGTGTGAGCCAGGGTGAAAATTATACAGCGTTGCCGGAAAAGCCTCCATTCTTTCAAGATCTTCCTTGAAAGACCGCTTGGCAAAATCGAAGACTTTGGGATCAGCTGCAGCCAAATTCATGGTGTATGGCGCGTGCGCAAGCAATGGACCAAACCGGTTCGCCTGCATCAGCTCAGCAGCCTTCGCATAATCTTGGGGATCTGCTGCTCTCGCGCTGCCGCCTCTGGGGTTTCTGGTAAAAAATTGAAAGGTGTTGGCACCGATAGATATTGCTTCTTTAACCGCTGACTCAAAGCCTTTCGCAATTGATAAATGACAACCAATATACATAGTTCATCTCCTTTATGCCCGACCTTCAGAGCTGCTTAATTCTATTTCTTTGACAACTCTTCAACCTTTTTGAATGCACCGTGCTCCATTGGGATAATCATGCTCGCAGCAAAATAAGGCGCCGTTTCCGGCCGGATGTCTTTTTTGTCTGCCAAAAAAGCCTTCATGACCTCCAATAAACTTTGATTCAATTCGTCTGCTTCTTCCTGCGTCAAATAGTACTCATAGTCGTAATTGATTTTTCTTGGCTGGGTGATCCCTTTGCTGTTAATAGAGTTATAGAATTCTCTGGAGATCTTTTCAAAAATTGCAGCTGTTGCTTTTCCAAAACTTTCTTTCATTTTGGTGTCTTCAGGATGGATTGCTGAGGCATCCAGCAAGATAGATTCCGCTACAGGCATATAGTACTTTTCGACAACGCCTTGCTTGACCTGAACCTCAACCAATTTAAGAATCCCGACGCCGGCTAGAGTCTTGATGTGGTAATTCACGCGGCCGTGGGGCTCGCCCATTTTTTTAGAGATATCTTTAGCACTTGCAGGTTTGTTTTCAAAGGCTTCAATAATTTTGATTCTATAGGGACTTGATAACGCTTTGATCTGTTCCAAGCTTTTTACCACCAGTATTTCATCGATCGCCATAATTTGTCCCCCATTCGAAGCGCCTGTAACGGCACTTGTAATTACCGCAATTACTTGCTATTCAATTTCCATAATAAAATAGCTGATGTCATCTTTCAACTTATCCATTTTAGGATAAATACGTCCTATCAAACGTTCATTCAGAGCTTTTAGAGACAGTTCAACATGATCTGACATAAATTCCTCAAGACCAACCTGATCCATGACCCGATTCTTATCCATATCGATCAGACCATCCGTGTAAAAGACGACTCGATCCCCAGGACTCAGCTCTACTGTGGCACTTTGATATTCGGGTTTATATAAATCGCTGAATTTGCATATCGGAAAGCCCAAGCTCTCATCCAAGGTCTTGAATTTCCCGTCCCTGGATATAATAAAAGGCTGACAATTCATTCCTCCGGAGCAATACGTCAGGGTTTTGTCTGACAAACAATAGGCCGCGAAGAAGATGACCATGTGCATTTCGTCAGGAAAATTCATACGATTGAATTCTTCGTAAAAATTCGATAAGTTCTTGTGGGGTTTCAATCCACGATAGCGCTTGATCAGCCTTTCGGTGGATTTAATATAGTTGTTGCAGAACATGGTCATCAATGCAGCAGAGATCCCATGGCCTGAAACGTCTAAAATATACATCCCCACATGGTCATCATCAATTCTATAGATATCATAAAAGTCGCCGCTCAGGTCTTCACAAGGAAAATACCCCGTCACAAAAGCCGCATTTTTGATGGCAAAGCGCTGCTCAGGCAAGAGAGATTGCTGAATATTCCTGGCGTATTCAAGCTCTGTCTCAAACTTTCTGTTGCGGTCAAAAATTTCCTTAGTCCGTTTTTGAATAACCCGATCCAGATTATTGGCATACAGGGCAATTTGCTTTTCCTTCATTTCAATGTCATTCAACGGATCGCCAATGCCCTTTCGGTAGAATTCAAGGAGCAGCAGCGCATATCCGGTCAGACTCAGTAAAATGGAAAGGAACGGCGCGCCTGCTCCGTAGTTGAAGCTCAGGATCGCAAACCCTTTCGAAAAAAACAGGCTGACATAACCCACAACGACGCCCAGATATCTATAGTCGTCATCTATATAGGCATGGCGAAATGCCATCATCATTAATAACAGCACGACGACCGCTGAAAAATAATCCATTGTCAGCGAAAGGAGCTTTGAGATTTCGGCTGTCACGGGGTTATTGATTGAACTTTGATACAGGATCAGAACGACAAGGATGGTTAGAACGGCAGGAACCAGCGGTAAAATCTTTGCGAGCTTCTCCTGTTTCAAGATAAACTTGCGGTCTGACGGTATCCATTCCGCCGCCAGAGCCGACAGAAAAAACACCAGGTGACCTCCGGCAAGCAGGCCGGAGGAGACATTCACGGGAGATTCCAAAAGTCCCGGCCCTCCAAAGTCAATGAGCAGATGGATCAAATAAGCCGTCAAGGCGACTGAAAATCCTGCCGAATAGATCAGACTTCCAACTTTATGGTCCCTGATAAACATGTAATAGGATATGTTATAAAGGGCCATAAGCACAATAACGGACGTCATATGAAACAAGATGACAAGGCCGCTCAGCCATGGCACTTCCAGAAATTGATCCAGGATGTCATAGTGTCTCTGATACAGCGTGAGCAACCCAAGCAGCAGCATAAAAGAAAAAGGCGGCTTGAGAAATCCGGTCTGTACGCGATTCAACTGCTTTGAAATGACTTCCATCCACCATCACCCCATGCTAAGTCTTTAAGAATTGAATATTTTTGAACCTCAAAAGCAGCTGCCGCCTATAAACTCTTTTAGGATTGAGGTTGAAGGTACATCCAGGTCTGATTCAATGGAAACAAAATAGCTTAAGAACTTGAGGAGCCGCTTCGCTTCAATTCTCTCTGAACTTTTTTCATCAATACTCTTCAAGAGTGGTTCTGCATATTTCTTAAGAATTGCGAGTTCGTAGACCATTGAACTGTTGAACATGATGTCTGCCTCTTCCTGGAACGGGAAGATATTGCGCTCTTCTCCGCGCCTCACAGATGGCCAGCGTTGAATGGTCGCCTCCGCGGAATGTCCCCTGGTCCGGTGATCTCTTATGATCCTTCTGATCAGCCTGGAATCCGTTGTCGGAATTCGGTTGTGCTCATCAATATTCAACTGGGTCAATGCACTGATGTAAATTTTAAATTTGGTTTTCTTGTCCAGCATTTCAGTCATTTTTTCGTTGAGCCCGTGAATGCCTTCAATGACCAGCGGCTGATTCTCATCTATCTTGAGTTTTCGTCCATTGTATTCCCTTTCGCCGGTCAAGAAGTTAAAGTTTGGCAAGTCCACTTCTTCACCTGCAAGGAGCCGTCTCACGTCATCATTGAATTTTTCAGTGTCAACAGCCTCAAGCGCTTCAAAATCATAATCGCCGCTCTCGTCCAAAGGTGTATGTGCTCTATCGACAAAATAATCATCCGTACCGAGGGTTACCGGCCTGAGACCGTTGACTCTGAGCTGGATCATCAAGCGGTGGGCAAAAGTGGTTTTACCAGACGAAGATGGTCCTGCAATCAAAATGACGCGTTTTCCGCTTTGCAGAATCTGATCTGCGATCTGGGCGATTTTCTTTTCGTGCAGTGCTTCAGCAATGCGGATCAATTCCGAATATCTGCCCGCGACGATCATGTCGTTCAAATTGTAGACATAACTGACATCAAGGATGCGTGCCCAGGCTTCAGATTCTCTGTAAATCTGTGCGAGTTTTTCCTGCTCCACATACTCGGGGAGTGTCGTCTGGGTGAACTTGTCGGGGTGGAGGAGGATTAAACCATCGGCATAACGCTTTAAATCGAACAAAGACAGATACCGCGTGCTCGGCACCATATAGCCGTAAAAATAGTTGGTCATCCAGCCAAGAGAATAGACATTGATGTAATCGCTGCTTCTGTAATCGAGCAGACGTTTTTTTGATCCCATTCTCAGGTCTTCAAAAATGGCCGCGGCCTCTTCTTTGGTGACGCTCTTTTTCATGAACAGCTCGCCGCTGTCAATTATTGAGGACATGCGCTGACGGATTTCGAAGACATCTTCATCTGTCAGAGCCCTGCTGTAATGCACTTCAATGTACAGACCTTTGTTGAGGGAATGCTCAACGGTCAGGTGTATATCCGAAAAACACTCTATGGCCGCTCTCAGAAGCACCAGAAGGAGGCTTCTCTGATAAATCCGTATGCCGTCCTGATTTGAAAGGTCAACAAACTCGAGTTCAACGTCCTCAACAATGGTCGCCGTCAATTCCCTTAGAGAATTGTCAACTTTGGCAGCGACGATCAACGGACGAGCCTCTGTTTGAAACTCGTCGGACAGAGTTTTCACCATGGTCCCTTCCGGCACATAGCGAATCTGTCCTTCAACCGCGACCCTAATCAACTTGTCCTGGTTCAACAGCGTGATCCCCTTTCCCCGTCAGGCGCACGATTCGAATCGCCCTTCTGATTTATTGCTTTTAGCTGCCCTACGATCAGTTCATTGACTTCCTCGTACTTGGAACCGTTGATCTCCATGCCAAGCAATTCTAAACATTTTCTGAATTCCTTGAGGGCGGTATAAGGATCACCATAGACTTTTATAAGCTCACTGCGGCTGATCCCTGAAAAGCCATGCCCAACAATGGAGTCATTACGGAGCTCAATCATATCTGTCATTCTCTTGGAATTGAGAATTCTGGCAATCTCATCATAACGGGTATCTTCCAAATGGCGGTTAATGTAGGTCGTGATTGCAAAGACCACATTGGCATTGTAAATTTTATATCTTTTTCTCAAAATTTTCATGATGCTGCGCTTTTGCATAGCTTCAATATGCATGGAGAAGTTGCGCTGCTGCAAGTGCCGCTCTACAAAAATGTACTTAAAAATTGCTTCTTTAAAACGATAAGCGCGGCCAAGAAAATCTATATACTCCTCGTTGACCAGTTGAAACCTGGTGTTTTCAAGCAATTCTGAGAAGACCGCCTCCGGCGTCCCGGAAATCAGCTGTTGGAGATTTTTTTTCAACCTAAGAACGCTTTTGTCTTTCGCGAAGTCGCCGCCCAGGCGTTCCAGCTTAACCAGTGCTGTTTTGAAGTCAAAGTTCACTGCTGAACGGCAGGAATCCAGCAAAATTGCGGGGTCTGTATCTCTGAGCCCAATTTCCTCCAAAATATCAAGCGCTCCGCCATAGTCAAACCGGTCGATTAGTTTACAGATGGATTGAAAGCTGTGCATTTGTACTCACACCCCTTACGCAAGGATTCTATCTATGACTGCTGCAGCTTGTAACTAACGTGTTGCAGGAGGCAATGACTCAATAAATTGATCCAGTTCCTGCGAACGGTATTCAAAGACACGGTCTTCAATAACGAGCTTATAAGCGTGGAGCATTTGATTCATGGCGTCCTGGTGTCTGGAAGCCCCATATTTAAGGTCACCGACAATTGGATGGCCTATGGAGGCCAGCGACGCTCTGATCTGGTGGCTTCTTCCGGTCATCAGCTCAACTTCAAGCACGGTGAACCCGCCCCTGACTTCGAGCGGTTGATACCGTGTATGGAAATACTTCGTGTCATCTGAATCATACTTGACAATTTTGACCTTATTCCGGTCCTCATCTTTTAACAGATAACCCTTGATTTCTCCAGGCTTGTTGACGATGCCCTCCGTGACACACAGGTAAAACTTCCCGATTTTTCGATCTCGCATTAACGCGTTGTAGCGCTTCAGGGAATCGTAAGTCTTGGCAAAGAGAACGAGGCCGCTCGTATTTTTATCCAGGCGGTGTACAGGCGCAGGCTTGAAGGTTCTGGTGGAGAGATGGCTCAAATAGATTTGAACTTTTGAGGACAACGTGCGTTTATATTCTGTCTGATCCGGATGTGTCAGAATCCCCTTTGGTTTATTGACGATTAGGATCTCATCATCCTCATACACAATTTCGAGGGAGACTTTCTCAGGAGCGACCTGCTGGATTTCCGTCACCAGCGAATCGAAAGTTTCATCACTGAGATAGATGTTGACTTGATCTCCGGATTGAAGAAAGTATTCAGGCTCTACCTTTTTTCCATTGACCTTAAAGGTGTTTTTTCTCATGAGCTTATAAATGGTGGATCGATTCGCGCGGCCGAGAAGTTTAAGCAGATAGCGGTCAAATCTCTGACCCTGTTCATTGGTTCCAATGGTTATTTGTTTCAATTTTTCAGCTCCTATCGTACTCCAAATGTATTTCGAGCAATTTTGCATCAGTGTTGAATCCAAGGGCTTCATAGACACGGTACGCCTCAAGGTTGTCAGAATACACGCAGAGCTTTGGAATCATTTTTTTGTCAAAGGTTCTCTTCATCAGCTCACTTGTCACATAAGTACCGCAACCGCGGCCCCGAATAGCCGGATCAACGTATATGCCTCCGAGCATGGCAGCATCCGGCGTATAGTATTCAATGGCACCATGTGCAATCAGTTCGCCTTCAACCTCACAAAAAAACTGATCGCCATCCGAAACGCGCTGGACAATTCTCTGCTTTAATCTGTTTATTGAACTCGGATGGCTGGAGAATTCCTTTTCAATGCGCTGCATCAGCGCTGCGGCAGCCTTTAGATCAAGGGCTTCCGGAAGGTGACAGGCGTGGGCCGTTCTGCCTTTGTCTTCTTCCGGCATCTTAAGCGCCTTCATGACCAAGATGTCATTGGCCGCCGTCACCGTAGAAAACGGTCTGGAGATCTGAATCACCTGAAGCACAGCACTGTGATTGCCTTTGACCCATTTGGGCCTGTTGCTTCGAATGAGCTTCAGAAAGTCATACTTGCCCATCAAGCCTTGATCCTCTGAAAGGATGAAGAGATGTTCGGGTGTTAAAAACAGCATCATACCAGTGATGCCGTCGAGATTGCCATACAGGAAAACTTCTACATTTTCAGGAACGCTTTTGATTTTTGTTCCCTGAAATTCCAGCAGGGAATACACCGGTGCCGCTTCGCGGGCATGGTTCTCAAGAAAAGTCTCCGTCATTTTATAGTGAATGGATGTCATCTTAAAAAATTCGGGCATGTCATCCCCTCCTTCTGCTGTAAAACACATTCATATTTAATTGTAACATGCTAGAAGGCGAAATGACACTCCCCAAACATGGAAGTCTCCAAACTCGCAGTCCTTTCAGCGAAGACCCGGGCGTTAAAAATTGGTGACAAACTTCTGACGAAAAGCCCGGGTCAGTTTCCTTGCGGCTGACTTTGTGCTATTCTTGTGATAAGCAGTTTAAAGTTAAACAGAAGCAGGAGGGTACCTATGGGTGATAAATTTAAAGACATCCTTTATGATCTCAGCGACACGTTGATTACGCTGGTGATCATTGTATTAATCATCGGAACGGTCTCTTGGAAAATATCCGACTCAATGACATACTCCAACGCCCTCGCAAAGGCTCAGCCACCTGAAATCTCACTGGGGGAGGAACCTGAAATCGGTCTTCCTGAAGGAGATGCGCCATCCGAAAGCACCAAGCCGGACAATTCATCCTCTGAGGTTCAGCCCTCTGTAAACACGCTGCCGGCGGGCGGTTCGACCTCCAACAATACCGGGACTCAGCCGCCTGCGTCAGGGACGTCTACTCCAAGCGGAGAAAAAATAACTATCGACATTAAAAGCGGTTCAACCGGATATGCCATTGCCAAGCTCCTCGTTGAGAAAGGACTGGTTAAAGACACCCAAACCTTTATCCAACGGGTTGAGGCATTAAAATTGGGCTCCAAACTAAAAGCAGGCACCTTTGAAGTCACTTCAGGCATGCCCCTGGACGAGCTTATTAAAGTCATAACCGGAAACTAAACTCAGTTAAACTCACGATCCTCCCGGAGGTGTTCAAGTGAAGCATTTCGACGGCAGTTCATGTCTCTACGCCTTTTCGCCTCAAATGCAGTCCATTGGGTCTGTTCTTCCCGGAGAACGCTTTTCGGTCAAAACCCACGACTGCTTCCACGAACAAATTTTTTCTGAGGAACAAACCTTGTCTGAAATCGATTATGATCGGCTGAATCCTGCGACCGGACCTATCTATGTGGAAGGTGCCAGGCCTGGAGACCTGTTGAAAATTACTATACATGACATTCAGGTCGCCGACCGGGGCATCGCTATGGTCGTGCCGGGCGAAGGTGTCCTTGGCGACCTTGTGGAAAAAGGGATCATCAAAGTCCTTCCCATAGAGAATAATGTCTGCCGTTTCAACACCTTCGAATTTCCAATCGAACCCATGATTGGTGTCATAGGCACCGCCCCATCCGCGGTTTCCGGAACCTGGGGTACTGCTTCACCCTGGACCCATGGCGGGAACATGGATACTCGGGATATTACGTCCGGGAGCATTTTGTACCTGCCGGTTAACACAGACGGTGCGCTTTTAGCTCTTGGAGATTGTCACGCTGCCATGGGGGACGGAGAACTGTGCTTCACCGGACTTGAAGTCCAGGCCCTGGTAGAATTGACCGCAGACCTCATTCCAGGCGTATCGCAGAAATGGCCTATGCTCGAGACGCCAGACGCCTTTATGGTCATAGCCTCAGGGGATACGGTGGATGAAGCCCTTCGAGAAGCCACGGAGCAGGCGGTCAGCCTCTTAAAAACAGGCATGGAAATGACCTTTGAGGAAGCCTATCTTCTGGCCAGCCTTTATGTGGACCTCAAGATCAGCCAGATTGTCGATCCAAAAAAGACAGTTCGGGCATCTATACCCAAAACCGTTTTGTCAGAAGAGCGTTTGAGATCGACCATACTCTGTCCCGCAAAAGGATAACCAGCGAGTTGGGATCCAGCTTTAATGGACTTAGGCTCCAATAATTCAGCAACGAGAGAAGATACAGGGGAAGCAGGTGCACCGCCCGTTCATTGGGCTGACAGCACATGCTTCCCCTTTAGTTATCCTTTAGTTATCCTTCAGTTATCCTTCAGTTATCCTCAATTATTATCCAATAGGGTTACAGCTTTTTCATAGATCGAGTCGCAACCACATCTACACCCAGTCCGCCCAAATCCCGCGCCAGGATTTCCCCGAGCGACACCGGAGCGGAGACGGACAGTTTTGACAAGGATGCCGCCGCTGCCCTTAACAACGCCCGAGGTATTGCTTTTGTGGTCTTGCAAGGCAGTCTTGGCCACATTCCGCCCTCAATGGCTACCGTTGCCGTCAAAACCGCGCTGGGATCACGAAGCTCCTGAAGAGCGAATTCATATCCTCGCCTGCAGTTATAGCCCGTGATCTCACCGCCGGATCCCAGCCTTATACGGCACCCTTTGGGACAAATAATGCAGAGTAAAGGCTCGTCCATCACACTTTCAACCACGTCCGAAGCTATAGATGACGGGTCTTTCTCAGATTGCATAAACCGTGATACGTCACCCTGATCCTGTCCCATCACTGTCCTCGTCTCGGAACTTAACGAAGTTATCCCGCCAGACTTGGCATACCCTGCGCCGCTCGGTGCGCCGCACTTTTGACATCCTAAATAAGCCGCAGCAGCACGTCCCGCTATGCCTGCTTCCCGGGAGACCTCATCCACCAAATCATAGACACGATACGTATTGCCGCAGGCAAACAGTCCGGGCACCGAGGTCTGCATTTCGCCTGTCAGCTGCAGTCCATTGGTGCCGCCCAGCAGATCAGCGCCTGTCATGGCGGACAACTCGTTTTCGGGGATTAATCCAACGGAAAACAGCACCAAGTCACACTCAAGCCGCTCAGGCGCTCCTCCGTTTAGAGACTCCACCACAACACCTGTGACTCTCGATGTCCCCTCGATCGCGGCAACTCTATGGCTTAACAACAGCGGAATCGAAAAAGCTTTCAGGCACTGGGAAACATTTCTGGGCAGCCCGGATGGCGTCTCTCGAATCTCGACTACCGCAGCGACTTCCACACCTTCCAGCGTCAGTCGCCTGGCCATGATAAGGCCTATGTCTCCCGAGCCCACAATAACCGCTCTCTGACCAAGGGCATACCCCTCGATATTGATCAGCCTTTGTGCTGTTCCGGCAGAAAATACGCCTGCCGGTCGGGTTCCGGGCACCGCAACTGCAGCGCGCGTTCTCTCCCTGCATCCCATAGCCAGTACAACGGCCTTGGCCTTAACCTGGAAATAGCCAAGGGACTTGCTGAACAGCACCGCATTTAAATCATGATCTATTTCAGCCACAAAAGTTTCAGACATGATCTCGACGCCGGATTCCTCTGCCGCATTTACCAATCGCTCTGCGTACTCAGGGCCTGTCAGTTCTTCGCCAAAATGAAACAGTCCGAATCCTGCGTGAATGCACTGATTGAGTATCCCGCCCGGCTCCCGCTCCCGATCGACGACGAGTACGCGGTCTACACCGCTGCGTTTGGCTTCAATAGCAGCGGATAAACCCGCCGGTCCTGCACCGATCACCAGCAGACTCAGCGGCGCATCATTATTAGCAATTCCATTTGCAGGGATCACAATGATGTTCCCCCTTTTCTAAAGACCATTTTGCTGCCGAGATGTTCCAGGCACACTTCCGTTTCCGGGATCCCCAGCTCCCGAGACAGTATTTCCAGGATTCTCGGGGCGCAAAACCCGCCCTGGCAGCGACCGCCGCCCGGTCTGACTCTCCGCTTGACGCCGTTCAAGGTTCTTGCCCCCACCGAGCGGTGGATGCAGTCCACAACCTCAGCCTCGCTGACCATCTCGCAGCGGCAGACGATATGTGAAAACATTGGATTTTCAGCTATTAGCTGTCTACGCCTCTCAGGTGGCAATTCGGATAAAACGGGTCTCGGACGACGGCCCGGTCTGAAATCCGGTTTAAGACTATATAACGAAAGGCACTCCCGGATCAGAGAGAAAAGCCTGTCCGCAATGGCAGGTGCCGCTGACAGTCCCGGCGATTTGATCCCTGCGGCGTGAATCCATCTTGGATGAGACTCTGACGCTCTGATAATAAAGTCTTTTTCGGTCGGTTCTGCCCTAATGCCTGAAAAATTCGCGATCCCCAGATGAAAGGGAATCCCCGGGATAATCAGCTCTGCCCTATCCCGGACGTAGGCCAGCCCTCCGGCCGTAGTCTGCACTGACTCAGCCTCTTCCGCCGTCAGCGTTTCATTATCCGGTCCAACCATGATATTCCCATGAAGGGTCGGAATCACCAGTACACCTTTTCCCATAGTGCTCGGAGCAGGATAAATCACTCTCTTGACCAGCGGTCCTGCTGCCTTGTCCAGCACAAAGTATTGCCCGCGCCTCGGGATGATCTCAAACTCCGCTTTTCCGCCGGACAGCAGCGCCGATAATTCCCCGGCATGCACGCCAGCTGCGTTGACGACTACTTTGGCAGCCAGTCGACCCTGAGTGGTTTCCAGTTCAAAGTGCGCTTCGGGCGAACCAGGCACGGGAGATGAAACGCCCGTCACACAAGTATTGAGCCACAACCGGACCCCATTGTCGACAGCACTTTCCAAAGCCGCTATGGCCACTTCCCAGGGATCCACCACCGCCGTTGACTTCGCCATAAGGACGCTCAACGCCTTTTTCGTCAGGCTGGGCTCAAGAGAACGTGCCTCCGCGCCACTGAGCAGCTCAATTCCCTCGACGCCGTTTTTATGGCCGCGTTCCATCAGCCCGGTCAGTGCATGTTCCTCTTCTTCCGTCAGCGCTACGACAAAAGAGCCTGTTTTCTTATAGCCAAAGGACAGTTCACGGGACAGCCCTTCGTAAAGCCGGCTTCCTTCTACATTCAGCCTTGCTTTTAACGTTCCGGGCTCCGGGTCGTAACCGGCGTGGATAATGCCGCTGTTGGCCTTTGTTGCCCCCAGCGCCACATCCGGCTCCTTTTCGACAACCGCGACCTTCCAGCAGGTCTTGGACAGTTCATAAGCCAGAAATGCGCCTACAATCCCTGCGCCCACGATCACGACGTCATAAAGGGTGTCACCTGAGTTATCAGTGGTTTCTGGCTTAATGGATCTCTTCCCGGAATTCACGCAGCTTGCCCCCTTCCACTTAACCGCCTGACAGCCCTGCTCCAACTATTCTAACAGTTATTGTGCCTCACCCTGTCAACTGCTTTCTTCCAGCCGGCGTAAAGCGCACTTCGCCGCTCTTCCTCCATTCGAGGCTCAAATCGCTTCACTGACGACCCTAACGCTTTAAGCGCTGCGAGTGAAGGGTAGATCCCGACTCCCAGTCCCGCGAGGAGCGCTGCGCCCAGCGCCGTCGATTCCATGACCACCGGTCGATCCAGAGACACACCGAGCAGATCCGCCTGAAACTGCATGAGAAATTCGTTTTCGGTGGCGCCGCCATCGGCCTTCAAAGCACTTAGGGCGACTGCAGAATCCCCGCTCATGGCCTCTACGACATCTCGGGTCTGGTAGGCAATGGCTTCCAGCGTCGCCCGGACAATCTGGTCTCTGCCGGAGCCTCTGGTCAACCCGACTATGGCTCCCCTGGCATACATGTCCCAATAAGGCGCGCCCAGTCCGGTGAAGGCCGGAACGACATAAACGCCGCCTGTATCCGAAATCCGTTCAGCAATTTCTTCACTTTCCCGGGCTGTCCGGATCAGCTGCAGCTCATCCCTGAGCCACTGAACCGCTGCGCCGCCTATAAAAATTGAACCCTCAAGGGCATAAGACACCTGCGCCTCCCCCAGACTCCATGCCACCGTTGTCAGCAGACCGGACTCTGAAGTCACGCGCTTATGTCCCGTATTCATCAGTATAAAGCAGCCCGTTCCATAGGTGTTTTTTACCTCTCCAGGCTCAAAGCAGCGCTGGCCGAAAAGTGCGGCCTGCTGATCGCCGGCGACGCCTGATATAGGCAGCCGGACGCCGCCAAAGATAGCTGGGTCCGTCCACCCAAAGACGCCCGCAGAAGGCTTGATTTCCGGCAGCATGCTTCTCGGAATCCCGAATATTTCAAGCAGACCCTCATCCCAATCCAGGGTGTCGAGATTAAACAGCATGGTACGGCTGGCGTTGGAGACATCCGTGGCGTGTACCTTCCCCCTGGTCAAATTAAAGATCAGCCAGGCATCCACAGTCCCAAAGCAGAGTTCGCCGCGGTCTGCCCTTTCCCGTGCCCCAGGTACCGTGTTCAAAATCCACTGAATTTTGGTGGCTGAAAAATAGGCGTCCACCACAAGTCCCGTCGTCTTTCGGATATAGGCTTCATGGCCTTCCTGCTTCAGGGTCTCACACAACGCCGCCGTCCGCCTGCACTGCCAGACAATCGCAGGATAAACGGGTTTGCCGGTTTCCCGGTCCCACACCAGCGTCGTTTCGCGCTGGTTGGTAATCCCTAGGGCCGCAATTTCAGACGGCGAGACGCCTGTTTTCTCAAGCACCTCCAGCGCGACCCCGGACTGGGTCCCCCAAATTTCAAAAGGGTCATGCTCCACCCATCCCGGTTGAGGAAAGTGCTGACTGAAATCCTTCTGTGCCAATCCCACAATGTTCCCCTCGAGGTCGAACAGAACCGCACGGGAACTCGTTGTACCCTGATCCAGCGCAAGCAGATAGCGTTTGCCCGCTCCCGCTGCCTCCTCGAGGCGAAACTTGCCCTCATCCTGACATGCATGTGAACTCAAACCTCTCACCCTCCCAGCTGCGCTTCTCGTCTGCTTCTCCAAAATGCTTCTGCCGATGGTTTTTAGTGTACCAACCCGCCCATCATTCCTCAGACAGGCCGGCTTGCTCCAAAAGCTGGTTAACCTCATCCTCAGTCAGCGCCCTGTACTCTCCGGGACTGAGGGCATCATCCAGTTTAAGCGGCCCCATGCTGATGCGCTTCAAAAAGACCACAAATCGCCCTCGGGATTCAAACATCCGCTTGACCTGGTGGAACTTCCCTTCATAAATGGTGAGTCTGGTTTCGCTCTTATGATCACCCACAGAAAGAATCTCAAGTTCTGCAGGCAGGGTCTCATAGCCGTCATCCAGGGTCACCCCAGCCTTAAAAGCACTGATGTCATTCTCATTGACCGGGCCGTCCACCACTGCCTCATAGGTTTTAAAAACGTGACGTTTTGGCGACAAAAGCCCATGGGCCAGGGCGCCGTGATTGGTCAGGATCAATAACCCCTCGGTGTCCTTGTCCAGTCTGCCTACCGGAAACAGATCGAAGACCTGATCTTCAGGCTCAAGAAGATCTATGACGGTAGACTCACGGGCGTCCTCCGTGGCAGAAACCACACCTTGAGGCTTGTTCATCATATAATAGACATATTCCTTGTAAATAACCGGAGCCCCTTTGTACAGGACCGTTTGCGCCTCCGGATGGACATGGACGCTGCCTGATTTGGGTTTGGCGCCATCCACCTCAACCCATCCGTACCGGATGTATTTTCTAACTTCGCTTCTGGTTCCTATACCCATATGGGAAAGCAATTTGTCAAGTCTCATGGTCTTAGCCATTTTATGTTCCTCCTGTATGATCCATTAAAGTCAGTTTGCGGGATTCAGTATCTCTATTGCATTTAGAGCATGCGCCATGCAGCCGGGTACTGGTTCTTCAGGCTGCCTTTGTTCAATTTTCCCCACCCAAGGGGATAACTTCCAAGACAAATTAAATTGAGCCCGTCTTCTCCGGCGGCATTCAGCGTTTCGCCCTTCAAATAGCGCACGACGTCGAACTGATCCGCCTCAAAGTGGATCTCGCGTTTTGCATTTCCCGATTTAAGACCCATGGCAAAGGCGCCGGACGGGACAAATCTGCCGTTTTTCTCTTCACCCAGGTACCAGCCGCTGCGAATGACGCGCATGCCTTGTGTCGAAGGCAGCCCTTCCGGGAGTTTATAAAGCTTGTCTTCAATCCGAAGAAAAGGCCCGGTGAGTTTTATAGTGAGATTCTCTGCTTCGAATTGCCGGTAAGCCTCTGTCGGTTCGCTCTGGGACCTGTTACGGTCAGGCAGGCTGCTGTGACCACAACCATTGGCAGAGCTTTCCAAAAGCCCTGCAAAATGGCCTTCACCTTCATGCAGATGCGGCCAGAGGCGGCCATAGCCCGTGCGGGTGTCCAGTCCAAGCTTAGGAGCAGGCTGCAGTTTGGAGAATTCAGAGTGCCGCGCCATGAAGGCGTCGAGGGCCCATTCATTCTCCTGGCGGTTAAAGGTGCAGGTCGAGTACGCCAGTCGCCCACCGGGCTTCAGCATCTTTGCCGCCTGGTCCAGCAGACTGTCCTGAATCGACCTGAAGTGGCCCGGGACCTGGTTGGACCACGCCTCAAGTGCTTTTGAATCCTTTCTGAACATACCCTCTCCCGAACAAGGCGCATCGATCAGGATGCTGTCGAAAACGGAATGAAACCGTGCACCCAGCTTCTCCTCGCTTTCATTTATTACCAGGGCATTGGTCACGCCAGCCATTTCCAGATTGCGGACCAGGGCTTTAATGCGGCTGGTGCTGATATCGTTTGCCACTATGGTGCCGTGGCCCCCAAGGGCGGCGGCGATTTGAAGCGTCTTCCCTCCGGGGCACGCACACAGATCGAGAACCGTCTGTCCGGGCTGAGGATCGAGTACATTTACCGGCGCCATAGCCGATGGTTCCTGAAGATAATACAGCCCGGCATGATAGAAAGGATGCTTCGCAGGACGCTCAGTTTCATTGTAATAAAAACCGTCCACGGTCCAGGGAATAGGTGTGAGCTTAAAAGGAGAGATTTTCAGAAAATCCTCCACAGAGATTTTCAGACGGTTCACACGCAGGCCAAATTGCCTGGGTTGCTCATAACTTTTTAAAAAAGCTTCGGTTTCACTTCCAATCAAAGCCCTGATTTCTTCCAAAAAGCTTTCCGGAAACTTCAAACACTTCACACTCCTATGTCGAGCCCAGCTGATCTCACCCGATCAGGCCCGTTAACTCATTATATCCCGACTGCGGCCGCCTTGACAAAAGAAAAGTGATCTTCTATGATTAGTATAATCTGGCAAAGGTATCTCAAAACGACAACTATAGAGGAGGAATTTCTATGGCTCTTGTGACAACCAAGGAAATGTTCAGAAAAGCTTATGAAGGCGGCTATGCTATCGGCGCGTTCAACGTCAACAACATGGAGATCGTGCAGGGCATTGTCGACGCAGCCAAGGAAGTCAAATCCCCACTCATTCTTCAAGTCTCCGCAGGCGCAAGAAAATATGCAAAACCTGCCTATCTGAAGAAACTGGTCGAAGCTGCCATTATCGACTCGGACCTGGATATTGCGCTTCATCTGGATCACGGCGACAGCTTTGAAATCTGCAAGCAATGTATTGATGACGGCTTTACCTCTGTCATGATTGATGGTTCTCATCTGCCTTATGAGGAAAACATAGCGTTGGTGCAGCAGGTCGTGGAATACGCACACGCCCGGGGCGTCGTCGTTGAAGCAGAGCTTGGAAAGTTGGCAGGCGTTGAGGACGAAGTCAACGTCAAAGCTGAGGACGCCACTTATACAGACCCAACTCAGGCGGTTGATTTTGTGAAGCGGTCAGGTTGTGACTCCCTTGCTATTGCCATTGGCACAAGCCACGGCGCTTATAAGTTCCAAGGTGAGCCAAAACTGGATTTCGAACGTCTGGAAACCATCACCAAGCTCCTTCCGGAGTATCCGCTGGTCCTTCACGGCGCTTCTACAGTCATTCCTGAATTCGTCGAAATGTGCAATGCCTACGGCGGCAACATTCCAGGTGCCCAGGGTGTCCCTGAGGATATGCTCCGCAGAGCGGCTGCTCTCGGTGTCTGCAAAATCAACATTGACACAGACCTTCGCCTTGCCATGACTGCAGCCATCAGAAAATCCCTCCATGACAATCCTGCTGAGTTCGACCCACGAAAATATCTCGGCGTCGGCCGTGATGCCATCCGCAATATGGTCCATCACAAGCTGGTCAACGTCCTTGGTTCAGACGGAAAGCTCTAGTGCCAAATCATTACTAATACTATTACAGTTACCTCAGTCGGGAAAATGGCCCAACCGCCATTTTCCCTTTTTTAAAGCAAAACAGGTGTCCCGGATCCCCGGGACACCTGTTTTGCTATGCAACCCCTGCTGCTGTATTCAACTCATTTCAATCTGCTGCCTGCCATCACCAGGGCGGCTTCGACCTGCGAACTCGCCTCGGTGGATTACATCATTTTAACAGGCTCCGGATACTCGACGCCAAAAGTTTCCACGCTCATTTTCTTGATTTTCTGAGGCTCTACCGGACGATCTCTAAAGTCAGTTTTCGTCGTTGCAATGTCGTTGACAACGTCCATGCCCTCGACGACTTTTCCGAAGGCCGCATACTGGCCATCCAGATGCGGAGAATGCTCGTGCATAATAAAGAACTGTGAACCTGCAGAATCCGGCGACTGCGAACGTGCCATGGACAATACGCCCGACTCGTGAACAAGTGAATTTCTGAACCCATTCAGATTAAACTCGCCTTTGATTTTATACCCCGGGCCGCCCATACCTGAGCCTTCAGGACAGCCGCCCTGAATCATAAAGCCCCTGATGACGCGGTGAAAGATCAGCCCGTCATAGTAACCTTTGCGGGCAAGGTCAATGAAATTGTTCACTGTGTTAGGCGCAATTTCCGGGAATAATTCAGCTTTGATGAGTTTACCGTTTTCAAGTTCAATAGTGACCACTGGATTTTGATTCAAAAGAATACACCCTTTCAAAATTATATTTCTTTTAGTCCGTTTAAGCGTTTACAGCGCTTGACGCAGAGGCGGGGTAAAAAACGACTTCATAATCCTTGAATTCGCCCGCCTGATACCGGAAGACAGCGGAAAAAAATTCTGTCCGGTTGAAGACCCAGTCCAGAAAAATCCTGTCTCCTTCCCAAAGGTTCAAGTCCGGCACCTCACTTCTTGGAATCCAGGCCAGTGTCCCTTCTTCAGGGTCAATGACCTCTTTCTTTGCAGTACTGGCAGTATAGACAAAAGTATACCAGTCCTCGACCCCATCAAACAAGGGAAAAGTAATGATCCCGCGCAGCGAATAAGTCACCGGCTCAAGACCGGATTCTTCGCGAACTTCTCTCAACAGGCATTGCTCAGGGGATTCGCCCGGCAGGAATTTGCCGCCCAAGCCATTCCACTTCCCCAAATGGTAATCGTTTTTCCTCTTGTTTCTATGAAGCATCAGCACTGAGTCGTCGTGCTCCACGTAACAAAGAACCGCCATTTTCATGAAACAGGCTCCTTCCTGCCATAGTGCCACCAGCCGCCCACAACTACCAATACCAAGAGCAGCGTCGCCAGACTCATGGCTCTGGTAAAATCATAAGCCGCCTGCCTCAAGTCCCCACTAAGCGGATCTGAGGTCGGGACATAGACAATCCAGGACTGGCCATTTGGCTTTCTTATGCCGATGGTCTCATCCAGCGCATCATGATAAAGCGCCATACCTAAAGCCTCGGCATGACTTCTCGTATTACCCGAATCCGGCAGCACAGCCTCCAGAACCGGGATGCTTTCCAATCCTTTTAGGGTGTAATGCGCAAAGAAACCATTGATGTGCGCCCCGGAAGCGGCAAGCGGAGCCCATGAAAAAGGCTGTTCCTCTGAAGATCCACTGACCAGGGATTGAACGACCCAAACATTCAGTTTTTCGGAGTCATAACCAATCAAGGTCACCCCTGAACCCGCTTCCTTAGGACCGGTGACGATATAATCCTCCACCAGGCCAAGATCTATGCCATACTGGCTGGCGACCAATTCCCGAGTCGTCTGCGATACCCGCATCCAATTTATGACATAATCGCTGCTGCTGGCGGTAGAAGGGTACTTTCGGATAGCTTCTGATGAAATATCACGCAGAGACGTATACAGCGCTTTAACCTGCTCTGTCTTATTGCTCCTCATTTCGAGATTGAACAGATCGTTTTGTTCTTCAAGAGATTCGTAAGCTTCTGTGTACTGTCCTGCCATAGCATCCGAAAAGCGCTGCAGCTCTTTGTCAAAGTCCAGCTGTGTCATCTGAATGTTTAATAATCCATTGATCAAAAGAATCATCATGGCGAATCCAAGGACAATAACCACCACAATAAATCCGGCCGCATGTCTGCGCCTCTTAACTTGCATCTCTGTCAGGCTGATCTTTTCGATCACAAACGCGTGGTTTTTTCTCAGAAACATCATAACCGCTGTAACAATAGCCAGATTGAACAGAATCAACACATAGCCGAGCACTCTGCTGAAGCGGTTCACACTTTCCTCCGCAGCAGCCGGCTTCATCAGGAGTATATGTCCCTCATCCAACGGAAGCGTATACGCTTCGTAGACCTGATCCAGAGCCACTTCAAATTTCTGATCCGGATTGTCAATTATTTTCTGAAATAAGCTGATGCCGCTCTTGGCATCTGTCTGTGACAGCGTCATTCCGATCTTTGCAGGATCATAAGCATTGACAATTCTGCCGCTGTTATTCAACAGAATGCTTTCATAGCCGCGAGTCTCATGCAAGTTCTTGAGATAAGCCTCCAAAGGACTTGTGCTGAGTCGTATCTGATCAGCGCTGCTCAAAATGCGCGCACCGGTAAATAACACACTGCCGGTCTTTTCGCTCCTGTAAAAATACACCACATAATTTTCGCCGCTGTTGAATAAAGGATCTGGATCAGAGACTTCCAGCCTTTCAATTTTCTTGAGCTGCCAGCTGCCTTTATGGAGATTGTAAGCATAAGAAATGACAGCTTCGGGAAGAGGCCCCTTGTAAAAGAGTGATCCATCTTCTCTGAGACTCCCAAATGATCCATCAGAAAATTCAGCAATGAGCGTTTCATCTGCCTGGGCATTGGTTGACGCATTCGAAATCAGTGATACGAGCACCTGAAACTGCTGTTCAATGAAACGATCCCTTGCCGACTGAATTTCTGCGTCAAAGACAGACGCACTGCTCTGGAACTCTCCCGCCACCCAGGCTACCATGGAGGCCTGAAGGCGCAGCAAATCTTCTTCAAGGCGGTCAATCTGGTCTTCTATCAGCTGATCCGTGTATACAAAAATCGCTGCCATGAAAATAAAGATGCAGATCAGAAACATTACTACACGGCTGCGGCTGAAGAGCATGCACCCACCTCCCGTCAACTGACTTTTTTTCATTTTAACACAACTAACGTGCTCTGCCTATTTACATTGACAAAGCCGCTTCAGGAATCTGTCCCCGAAGCGGCTTTTCATTAATTGCTATTTGTCTGACGGCTCCGGCTGCTGACGTTCGAATCGAACCTCGAAGCCTTTTTGCTCCAGTAACCCATTTATGAAATCCCATAGGTCATATTTGCCTTTTCGTGAGTCTGCTGAGGTCACGATCACGACATCATCCTCACTCATGCCCAGTTTATCTCTGAGTGCTTTTTTCCTGACTTGAAGCTGACTATTTTTAATCTTATCAGCTTTTGTAGCTATGACAACGCCCTTATAGCCAAAAGTTCGAATCCACTCGTACATCAAGCGGTCGTCTTCAGAGGGATCATGGCGTAAATCCACCAGGAGAAATACTTCCATTAGATTTGGCCGGTTGACCAGATAAGATTCAATGATTTTACCCCAGCCGCTCTTCTTATCCTTGGAAACTCTGGCATATCCATAGCCTGGCAAGTCGACCAGCCTCATCTTTCCATCCAGATCATAGAAATTTATGGTTTGAGTCTTTCCAGGTGTGGAAGAAGTCTTCGCCAGTCCCTTGCGGTTAATCATCATGTTGATGAGAGAGGATTTGCCTACGTTGGATCTTCCCGCCATTGCAATTTCAGGAAGTTCATCCTCAGGATACTGATCCCGCTTAACAGCGCTTATGATGAAACGAGAATTCTGGATTTTCACTTTGCAGCCTCCTTTACGAGTGCGTGCTCGAGAACTTCATCCATGGATTCAACAGGGATAAATTTCATTTTGCTTCGAATCGTGGACGGTATCTCTTCAATATCCTTGACATTCTCTTTAGGGAACAGGACTGTTTTTACCCCTGCGCGACTCGCCGCAAGGGATTTCTCCTTCAGGCCGCCAATTGGCAGTACCCGGCCGCGCAGCGTAATTTCTCCGGTCATGGCAAGGTCATGTCGGACAGGAATTCCTGTTATAGCTGACAGCACGGCGGTTGCCATAGTAATGCCCGCAGAAGGTCCGTCTTTAGGAATGGCGCCTTCAGGTATATGAATATGAATGTCCATTTTTTCATGGAAGTCATCCGCAATTTCGTATTTCTCAGAGATCGACCTGAGATAACTCAAACCTGCTCTTGCGGATTCCTTCATGACATCACCCATTTGTCCGGTGAGGACGAGGTTGCCCTTGCCTTTCATGATCGAAACCTCAATGGAGAGCGTGTCCCCTCCCACAGGTGTCCAGGCAAGACCTGTCGCAATGCCCACTTGATTCTCTTTTTGAATCTCATCATAGTGGTATTTCTTGACTCCCAGAGATTTGTCCAGATTGCTGCGGTTCACTTTGACTGTAATGACTTTGTCTTCGACAATTCTCGTTGCAACTTTGCGGCAGACCGTCGCGATCTGACGCTCGAGTTCGCGCACTCCGGATTCGCGGGTGTAATAACTGATGATGGCACTCAGCGTATCATCGCTCAAACTGAGGTTGTCCTCAGTCAGTCCGTGGGCTTTAAGCTGCTTTGGCACCAAATATCTTTTCGCGATATTCAATTTCTCGAATTCGGTGTAGCCGGATACCTCGATAATTTCCATCCTGTCCAGAAGCGGTCTAGGTATAGTCCCCAGCGAGTTCGCAGTGGTTATGAACATAACGCTGGACAAGTCAAAGGGCACTTCGAGATAGTGATCCGTAAAGTCTTTGTTCTGCTCAGGATCCAGTACCTCAAGAAGCGCTGAAGCCGGGTCGCCTCTGAAATCCGAAGTTAGTTTGTCAATCTCGTCAAAAAGGAAAACTGGGTTCTTTGTGCCCGCCTCTTTGATGCCGTTGATAATTCTGCCCGGAATGGCGCCTATATAAGTCCTTCTGTGTCCCCTGATCTCCGCTTCGTCGCGAACGCCGCCCAGTGACATGCGGACAAACTTCCTGTTCAGAGACCTCGCAATAGATTTGGCAATAGAGGTTTTACCGACGCCCGGAGGGCCGACAAGACAAATAATTGGCCCCTTGAGACTTTTGGTAAGTTCACGGATGGCCAAATACTCCAGGACACGTTCTTTAACACTCTTCAGGCCATAATGGTCTTCATCCAGAATCGTACGCGCTTTTGATATGTCCAGAGTATCTTTGGTCTTTTTATTCCATGGCAAATCCAGGATCCAATTCACATAGCTACGGACTACGGTGCTTTCTGCAGATGCCGGCGACATTCTTGAAAGCCTCTCGATTTCTTTGGAGACTTTGTCCGCAATTTTTTTGTCCAGTTTTAGCTTGTCCAGTTTCTTGTAAAGCTCCTCAATTTCATCATCCGGATCAAAGTCTTCGCCAAGCTCTTCCCTGATTGCTTTCATTTGCTCACGAAGATAATATTCCTTTTGCATTTTGTTGATTTGCTTTCTGACTTTCTCGTTGATCTGTTTCTCAACTTCCATAATTTCAATTTCGCTGAGAAGAATGGCATAAATCGCTGTCAATCTCTTCTTTGGCTCAACTGCTTCCAGAATTTCCTGCTTTTGCTCCGTCTTGAGAACCATATTGGAGGCCAGGACATCAGCAAACCGGCCAGGCTCTTCTATAGTGGTCATGGAAAGCATCACTTCAGGTGAGACGCGGTTGCTGACAGCAATGTATTTTTCAAAAGCCGTCAGGCATGAGCGCATCAAAGCTTCTGTTTCTCTGTCACGGCTGATATCCTCTTCAATTTTAAGGATCCGCGCTTTGAAGTAAGGCTCCTCAAAAATAATGCCTTCAACCTTGCCCCGGCTGACGCCTTCCACCAAGACGCGAATAGCGTCTCCCGGGAGCTTCAGCATTTGTTTGATTTTGCATATGGTGCCAATCTCATAGAAATCTTCCGTTGAAGGCAGGTCGACATCAATGTCACGCTGCGTTGTCAGGAAAATCTTCTGATCATAAATCATGGCTTCTTCAAGCGCCTTGATTGACTTCTCTCGACCAACATCGAAATGAAGCACCATATAGGGAAATACCGATAATCCGCGCAGTGGAATCAACGGCATTGACATAATCTTGTCGTTTGTTTCCATGGTGTTCTCTCCTTTCCACCCATTTTAAGGGTTATTCAAATTATACCAAAGGAATTATCACTCATCAAGCAAGAGTGCTAACAAATCAAAAAAAGTTTTTTATACCGTTTGTGAAACGCAACTTTTGAGTTTCAGAAAAATAAAAGCGAGCCAATAGGATCCTCTGACTCGCTTAAATGTATAAATTTAATCAGGAGACGCTTTGTCTGTCTTGGGAGGGTTTCTTTTCTGAAGTCCCATCCTTCAGCAGCATAACCGGCATCTTCTTGTCGACAATGGATTCTCGCGTAATCCGAACTGAGACAATATCATCCCGGCTTGGAATTTCATACATGATATCCAGCATGGCGTTTTCAAGAATGCTTCTGAGCCCGCGGGCACCGGTTTTTCTTTCAATTGCCATGTGTGCCACTGCCTTCAGCGCTTCTTCATCAAAGCTTATTTCAACGTTGTCGAGTTCAAACAGTTTTTGGTATTGCTTGACCAAAGCATTTTTTGGCTCTTTCAATATTCTGAGAAGCGTTGCCTCATCCAGCTCATGCAGAGAGACTACTACAGGAACACGGCCAATAAATTCCGGAATCAGGCCGAATTTCAGCAAGTCCTCTGTTTCGAGCTTTTCCAAGAGCGCGCCAATTTCCTTATCTTCTTTACTTATGATCTGAGCCCCAAAGCCCAAGGTCTTTGTACCCGTACGGCGCTCGATGATCTTTTCGAGGCCGTCAAAAGCACCACCGCAAATGAAGAGGATATTGGTCGTGTCGATTTGGATGAATTCCTGGTGCGGATGCTTGCGCCCACCTTGCGGCGGAACATTGGCAACCGTTCCTTCGATAATTTTCAGCAGCGCCTGCTGAACGCCTTCACCAGAGACATCCCTTGTGATGGACGGATTGTCAGAGCGTCTGGAGATTTTATCAATCTCATCAATGTAGATGATGCCCTTTTGAGCGCGTTCAATGTCAAAATCTGCAGCTTGAATCAGCTTTAAAAGGATATTTTCAACATCTTCACCTACATAACCGGCCTCTGTCAAGGCTGTTGCGTCTGCCATGGCGAACGGCACATTGATAATTTTTGCCAGGGTCTGAGCCAGCAACGTCTTACCCGACCCGGTTGGCCCGAGCATCAGAATATTACTCTTCTGAAGCTCTACATCCGCCTTGCCGGTCACCCCGCGTCTGACACGCTTATAATGGTTGTACACAGCGACAGACAGTACCCGCTTAGCGCGTTCCTGGCCAATAACGTACTCATTCAGCGTCTTCGCAATGGCTTCCGGTTTTGGAAGATCCTCGAGTTCAAGGTCCTCGACGTCATCCATTTCATCCGAAATGATTTCATTGCAGAGCGTAATGCATTCGTCACAAATGTATACATTTGGTCCCGCGATCAGTCTTTTGACCTGGTCCTGCGTCTTACCGCAAAACGAACACTGCAGCTGAGTTTTATTTTCATATTTCGTCATGTCAAACCTCTTTCTTTACACCCTGGAGACCAGAATGCGATCAATCAGGCCATAGTTCACCGCTTCTTCCGAAGACATGAAATTATCCCTGTCCGTGTCGCGTTCAATAACCTCCAAAGGCTGCCCTGTCCTCTCAGACAAGATCTTGTTGATCTGCTCCCTGATTTTCAGTATGCGCTCAGCGTGGATCTTAATGTCCGAAGCCTGGCCGCGAAAGCCGCCGAGCGGCTGGTGAATCATGATTTCTGCGTTTGGCAGAGCAAAACGCTTGCTCTTGGCGCCAGATGCCAGTAAAAATGCGCCCATGCTGGCAGCCATACCGATACAGATCGTTGACACATCCGGCTTGATGTAGTTCATGGTGTCGAAAATGGCCATACCGGCTGTAATGCTGCCACCAGGACTGTTGATGTACAAGTGGATGTCCTTGTCCGGGTCATCCGCTTCCAAAAACAGCAGCTGAGCGACGACAAGGTTGGCTGTCAGATCCGTAATCTCCTCGCTGATGAAGACGATGCGATCTTTAAGGAGTCTTGAATAAATGTCATAGGACCGTTCACCGCGATTGGTTTGTTCGACGACGATAGGCACCAGGCTCATAAGCGCACCTCCATTATTCTGCAAAGTTAGCTTGTTCGACGAGGAAATCCACCGTTTTCTTAGTCACGAGATTGTTCTTAAGATACTCGTAATTGTCAGATGCAAATACTTTCTTGACGTTTTCCACATCTGTACCCTGACGCTCAGCGATGCGGACAAATTCATTCTCAAGATCCTCATCCGTCACTGAGATCGCTTCGCGCTTGGAAATTTCTTCAATTGCAAGGGTCGTTCTGACTCTTGCAAGGGCATCTGTGCGCATCTGCTCTTTGAGGTCTTCAAGCTTGCTGCCTGTAAACTTCATGTATCCGTCGAGATCCAGACCTTGATAGCGAAGCTGGCTGTCGAAATCCCGGATCATATAATCGATTTCATTTTCGACCATAGCGTCTGGAATATCCGCTTCAAGTTTCGCGACGACAGCATCGATGACACTGTCACGAAGCGCCATTTCATTTTGCTTCTCAGCCGTCTCAGTGAGTTTGGCTCTATAGTCTGCCCTCAATTCCTCAAGGGTGTCAAATTCTGAAACGTCTTTCGCGAGTTCATCATCCAGCGCAGGAAGCTCTTTCACACGAATGCCATGAACGTCTACTGCGAAAACAGCTTCTTTTCCTGCGAGGTCTTCTGAGTGATACGTTTCCGGGAAGGTAACTTTAACTTCTACGTGGTCGCCAAGGTTAGCGCCAATGAGCTGCTCCTCGAAGCCCGGAATAAATTGACCGGATCCAACAACGAGCTGCTGGCCCTGGGCAGTGCCGCCATCAAAGGCAATACCGTCAATAGTGCCGGCATAATCAATAGTCAGAGTATCTCCATCCTGAACAGGACGATCTTCAATAGAAACAAGACGTGCGTTCATCTCTCTGATCTTTTCGATCTCTTGGTCAACCTCTTCTTCTGAAACTACTGTCTCGATCTTCTTAACGTCGACACCCTTGTAATTGTCAATTGCGACTTCAGGTTTGACGATGACGACGGCCTCGATGACCAGGCCATTTTCTTTGCTTACTTCTTTGACATCAATGTCAGGCTGTGCAACCGGATCCAGCGCCAAGCCGTCAACCGCTTCACTATATGAGCCTGGAAGCAGGTCGTTAATTGCGTCTTCAAAGAAAACACCTTCGCCAAACTGCTTTTCGATGATGCTTCTTGGCACTTTCCCTTTTCTGAAACCTGGGATTGCATAACGCCCTTTAGTGCTGCTGTAAACATTTTGAATTGCTTTTTCGAATGCTTCCGCGGAAACTGTCATTTGTACCGTGACGTTATTTCCCTCTTTTTTGATCATTTCAAATGCCATTTGAATCCTCCTAAAAATGTGATGATTTGGCTTGTTCTACGAGCCATGATTGAAAAGCCAATGGACTTCTCCATTGGCGGGATCGTACGTCATCTTTAGCGTGTCATGTCTTGAATATCCTGCATCACGACGTCATAGTCACAGAATATCTTACCTCATTCCCTACTATAAGTAAACCATTTTTTACCCACATGCCGCAACCGCTTTTTAGGTTTTAAATACAGGATTTTAAGAGAATCACTACATCTTTACCCTGTCTCCAATTAATTTCTCAATTTTATTTTTTTTGCCCAAATATGATACAATTATATGATCTTACCGGAGGTGAAGCATGTCATTTTTTAAAGTACTTGAACAGGAACTCAATCTATTCTTTGGTAAAGATCAGCAGGATGCCATTTGCCATTTTGAAGGCCCTGCTTTAACCCTTGCAATACCCGGGAGCGGCAAAACAACACTGATGCTTGCCCGGGCTGTTTATTTATCTGAGCATCACGGCCTCGATCCAAGAAACCTGCTCAACCTGACCTTCAGCAAGGCTGCTGCCTCTGATATGGCAGAACGCTATGCAGCCCGTTTCCGTCCAAATTTCAGGCATCAGTTTGAATTTTCAACCATTCATAGCTTTGCCTTCAAAGTGCTGGGCCAGGTATGGAAAGAGCGCGGCATCCGCCCAAAAACCTTGCTGACTCACCAAAGAGAGCTTCTGTCCGCCGCGGCCAGTCAGGTTACCGGCTCGCGTCTGAATGACGATCAGTATGAAGCGCTGTCCAATCAAATCGGGTATGCGAGAAACATGATGTACGCCAGCGGCAAACTGGCTGCAAGCGGACTGGATTTTCCGGAGATCGACAGGATTTCTGATGCCTACGAGGCTTTGAAAGCCAAACACCACGTCATGGACTTCGACGACCTTTTGCTGGCTGCCCTGAAGCTGCTTCAGGAAGACAGCAGCATTCTGAACCGCCTCAAGAAACGCTATCCCTTTGTCCAAATTGACGAAGCCCAGGATACTTCAAAGGTTCAGCACGAGATTTTAAAAAGGCTGGTCTATCCCGCCAACAATCTTTTTATTGTCGCGGATGATGATCAGGCAATTTACGGCTTCAGAGGCGCCAGTCCCGAGCTGCTGATGAGCTTCGAATCGCAGTTCCCTGGCGGCCGCCTGTATCATCTCAGTAAAAATTACAGGTCAAGGCAGGAAATTATCAATGTATGTTCCAGAATAATCTGCCACAATCAAACGCGTTATGACAAAACGCTGACTACCGACAGGGGCAGCGGCGGCAAGGTCACCCTAATGGAGTTTGAAACCTACAGCGACCGAAATAAAACCATATTGGATCAGCTGCAAAATCAAGCTGTCCCTGGCCATACCACGGGAATTTTGTACAGGAACCATCTGTCAGGACTCTCTGTTATGGATGCGCTGCTCGAGGCAGGCATTCCCTTTAAAATCGAGGCCGGAAGACGCAGCTTATCAGACCATTGGCTGGTTCGAGATATGGAGGCTTTTCTCAAGCTGTCTGCGAACCCTGCTGATTTGGACGCCTTTTTGCGCATTGTCTACAAGACGGAACTGCGGATTAATAAAGAAGCCGTCGAGACGATCCGCCTCAACCACCGGGGCCGGGATGTGTTTGAGGTCAGCCTCGAAACCATCGGCAGAAAAGGGCACTCCAGCGAGCGAATACGGCGGGTCCAGCAAACTGTCCGCGGCTTAAAGCATATGGGCGCTGCCGACTTTCTCGAAACCATTGACGGCGAGCTGGGCTACTCCGGCTATCTGGAATTCGCTCAGAACTCACTGGGACAATCCGCGGACCGCATTCGTTCCATGTGGTTTTCACTGATCGCCATTGCGAGTCGCTTTGAACGGCCGGAGCCATTTTTTGAGAGACTCACCGCGCTGGACCAGTATCGTCCAAGGGGTGATGACGCCCGGGTAGCGCTGTCCACCCTACACGCCTCCAAAGGGCGTGAGTTTGATCACGTTGTCCTGGTAGACATCCTGAAAGGCATTTTTCCAGTCAAAGAGGAGTTTCGCACAGAGCCCGAACGACTGCTTCTCGAGGAGGAGCGGCGCCTGTTCTATGTCGGCGTCAGCCGTGCACGCGAGAGCGTCCGGATCATGCATTCGAGATTTGGCGGCGGCCGTCACCTCCGCTTGTCATTGTTCATCACGGAAATCATGGAAAGCCTTGAACGCCTGCGTCCAAATGCCTCAGGCTCTGCCCGGGATGCCGGTTCAACGCCGGCCGGGTGTCCCAGCGGCGCTGCTCACCATCTCAGATTCGGCTGGGGTGAGGTGCTCTCACAGAATGGCGATGCCATTGACATTCAGTTTAAGGACAAGGTTCGAACCTTGTCTTACAGATTATGTATAGAAAAAGGATTTTTGACGTTTCCGGAGAATCAGCCTGTTATACAAAATTAAGCAGAGCTGCGGCTTTTGCAACTCTGCTAATGTCGACTAGTAGTACGTTCCCTAAATAGGTTAACGATAAACAATGGATTATAAGCCTGAAAATTTCCCGCGTATTCAACTGAATTTTGTAAAGAAATATCGAGAACGCTGTTCTTGTTCAGTAGAGTTTGAGTTCAAGGGTGTCCGCAACTTTTCGGATGAGACCCTGACTGTACCCTTTTCTCTGAAGCAGCCCAATGACGCGCATGGCAACTTTTCCAGGGTCATCCCCACGATCGCTGGCGATCTTTTTTCGAGCCAGCGCCAGAGCAGCTTCAAGCTCCTCCGCCTCACGATCCTCAGCATCACGGCCGCCTAATGCGGCATCAATGACCGAACCGGAAACACCTCGACGCTGCAGATCACTTCGTATCCGTCTGCGCCCCATACGCCCGCGGTTCTGCTCATCATACTCTATGACCGCCTTTAAGTCGTCCAGTTCGTAATCCTGCACCAACCTTGCCAGAATGCTGTTCGCCAAGTCGGTGTCCACCTCTTTTGAGGACAGATAGCGCTTCACCTCTGCGACAGTCCTCGTCCTGGAAAGGCAGTAACGCAGTGCCTTATGCCAGGCTTCCAGGGACAGCTGATCCTGCCTGAGTGATTCAAGAACGTCTTCTGTGAGTGTCATGCCAGTCTCAAGTTGGTATTTCAGGACCAGGTCCAGATGGCAGGTAAAACCTAAACTATTATCCAGCCATACCTCCACCATGGGCGTCATCTTTTTGAAAGAGAGCTTTGTGATCTGCATAAGTCAACCTCATTTCGTAATAAAACTTTATTGCCTGTTTGTCCAAGTCAAATTTGCGAGGTGCTCACATTGGAAGATGCCATAAAAAAACCAGTTTATGATGATACCCTTAAACTAGTTGCCATTCTCACCATGCTCATTGACCATATTGGTTATCTGCTATTCCCGGATCAAATTGTCTGGCGCATGATCGGACGTTTGTCCTTTCCCATTTTTGCCTTTTTGGTGGCCCGTGGCGCACGCCTTACCCGCAGTCAGCCTCGCTATCTCCTGAGGATGCTGCTCTACGGTTTGATCTCCCAAATTCCCTACAGTTACTTTGTACCAAGCGGTTTGAATATTTTTTTCACACTCGCCGCAGGTCTTGGCATCATCCTGTGCCTCTCGCACCGTCAGCCGTTCATCAAACTTTTGGCAATTCCAATCCTCGCGAGCACCTGGACCATTGATTATTCCTACGGGCTCTATGGTCTCCTTTTAATTCTCGCCTTTCACCTGTTTTACCAGAAACCTGTCCTCATGACCCTTGCACTTGCAGCGCTGTCCTGGTATTACTGGGAAACGACACGGGTTTCCATTCAAGTCCTTGCGCTGGGGGCGCTGCCGCTCATTTACGGATTGCCTTATACCGGACTGCGCCTGCCTAAGCACGTTGGCTATTTGTTCTATCCCGTCCATATCACAATATTGCTTTTAATTCGCCATTTTCTCTGGACAGCATAAACTCAATCCGGGTTTCTATTCCCCCTGCTTTCCAGCCAGTCTCCAAGGTGTTCGCTGTAGGCGTTCTCAATAAACTGCTCAACTTCTTCACAAAAAACTTCGTAGCGTTCAATCAGCTCAGCAGCATCTGCCGTCAAGGTTGCGCCTCCGCCCCTTGACCCTCCGACGCGCCTGACAACCAATTCCAGACCCAGGTGCTGTTCCAGCCGGCGAATCACATGCCACGCTTTGGAGTACGACATGCCCATCTGTCTGCTGGACGCACTGAGTGACCCTGTGGAGGCAATCCCTTTAAGCAGCGCAACCGGTCCGTTTCCCAGAACTTTTTCACCTTCGTCGCCCAACCATAGCCTATACTGGATCTTCATAGCCAACCACCCTTCATATCCTGTGAATAAACAGGACTGGCAACCTAGTTGTGCCCAGTCAGGATTTATCCTTTGTCTGACTTCGCGCCGGTTTGCCAGTCCTTTTTTATTGTAAGCCAATATCTCAAAGTCTTTTAAAGATCAATCTGCATTTCGATCCAATCCTCAGTGGTTTCCGTCAATTGGAATCCAACGCGTTCCAATACTTTCTGCGCGTGGCGATCCCCCGGTTGAACCAGAGTGCGCAGAGCGCCGCCGGCATAATCATAATGCTCGACGAGAAAGTTGATACACTCTGTGATAAAGTTGCACCCCAGGCCCATCCCTGTAAATTCCGGCAATAGCGCACCGCTCATTTCAAGGATGTCGTCTTCGTCAAAGGCGACCTCTGCAAATCCGAGGATCTCATCTTCCTCGCTGATGGCGACAAAAATGTCCACATTGGGATCGCTGAGGAGCGAATCAATGTCCGTCTGGTTTTTCTCAGAATCGAAGCACGCATAATCATTGCCATGTTTGTAACTGATGATGACCTCCGCATCCTGTTCACGCATAGGTCTGAAAGTAATCTCCATTCGAACACGCTCCTTTCTTGTGAGATATATACCCCAAGTATACCATCTAATCCATCCGTATTGGATGAAGTGCGCCACATTTTGGACAATGCTGATCTTTTATGCTGACGCTGATCTCGTAGCCAAAGCGCTGAACGAGGATTTCACCGCAGTTAGTGCACCGGGTCCCGTGATCTCCCTCACTCAAATTGCCTATGTATACATAGCTTAAATGCTGGTTTGCCGTATCACGCGCCGAAAACAGGGCTTCTTTTTTCGTCTCAGGGTGGTTCATCAGATAATTGGGATAATACCTGCTGATGTGCAGCGGAGTCTCCGGTCTGATGTCTGCGACGCGTTTTGCGAAAGCTGAAAGTTTCACGGGATCGTCATTCTGGCCTTCAATCAGAAGCCAGGTCAGCTCTGTGTGGACCTCCTGCCTTTCAAGCAGGGCGTCCAGACTGCGGAGCACCGGCGCCAGCGTCGCCCTACAGACGGTTTCATAAAAACGGGGATCATTAGCCTTGACGTCCAGGTTGACTGCATCCGTCCAATCCAGCAGTGCTTCCCATGGCTTGGGATTCAGGTAACCATTGGTCACCAGTACGTTTTTAAATCCGGCAGCCCGGTTGAGCTTGAAGACTTCAAGCACATATTCAAAATTGACTGTGGGCTCATTGTAAGTCGCCGCAATGCCAATGCTCCTCGGCTCTTCGAGCGCTCGCGCCAGCAACTGCTCAGGCGACAGAGACACGGAAGGGGCAACAAACTGAGAAATTCTATAATTCTGGCAGTTGAGGCAGTGCAGGTTGCATCCAAATGACCCGAAGCTGACAATGTCACGACCCGGATGGAAATGATACAGCGGTTTTTTCTCTATGGGGTCCACTCCAAAAGAGGTAATCTGCCCATAAGACGCACTGGTCAGCGTACCGCCTTCATTTTTTCTGGCCAGACAATCGCCGCTGCAGCCCGGTTCAATAACACAGCCCCTCGGACATAATTGACACTGCACACTGGATGCCTCGCGCTTGACATAGAACAAAGCTTCCTTCATTCTCCCACCACCTAATGATCTCTAGACCGACCCTCAGCTCATCTGTCTGGAGAGGCCTATTTCCTCCAGAAGACGCGGTATGACTTGCTTTTTTCGGGAAAGCAGTCCCGGAACAAACACACCCTGAACTTCATCCACCTCAAAACTCTTGGTGATAAGCCCTGAAATGTTGGATTTATAATACAGACACGACCCCTGGCTAAGGAGATCCGTCGCCATAAAGACGGTCGCATCAAAGCCCTGCTCCTTATGAGTTTTCTGAACCATTTCAAGAACAGCCTCTCTGCGGTCCTCAACTTCTTCCAGACCATAGGTGAAAATCTGCGAAACACCTACCGACGTGTCGGCATCTCTGAAAATTTTAAAATCCTTAAAGAAAATGCCTTCTATGGTTTGTCCTTCAAGAGAAGTCCCTGATTTCAACAGCGCTTTTGCATAGTCTTCCATATTAAAACCGCTTTCTATCAGCGAGGTCAGCCAAGCCGCCATAATGCGGTCTTCCTCTGTTGTTGTAGGCGATTGAAAGTTCAGTGTATCTGAAATGATGCCCGACAGAAGGATGCCGGCAATGTTTGAAGGCGGCGCGATCCCCTCTTCTCGAATCAAATCCCCCACGAGAGTACAAGTGCTTCCAACTGGTCTGCAGACGAACGTCAGCGGGCGGTTGGTGACGACATCACCGAGCTTGTGATGGTCGACAATGGCGAGAATTTCAGCTTCCTTCAGGCCGTCTACACTCTGGGCGTACTCGTTGTGGTCTACCAGAATGACGAGATGCTTGTTGGGCCTCAGCAAATGTCTTCGCGAAAGAAATCCCACATAGCGTCCGGAGGCGTCCGTTACAGGAAAGGTTGTGTGACGGCTGCCCGCCATGACTTCCCGGGCTTCCGAGACATCGTCATGCTCATAAAAACTCGTCAGATTTTCTCTGACCATGATCTCTGACACCGGCGCGCAAGACGCAATGAGACGGGCAGTCTTTAAAGTATCGTAAGGCGTTCTGATCATGCAGACATCCGATTCTCTGGCATGCCTTAGGATTTTCCCTGGGATGGTGAGTCCTCCGGTAACTATAATGAGGGCCGCCTTTTGTCGGACTGCATGTTCGAGCACATCATACCGGTCGCCAACGATCACAATGGTCGATTCATCAATGCTTGAGCGATCAATCAGCGTATCTTTATAGAATGCGGCGACCAGCACCCTGCCCTCAATGCTGGTGCAGGAAGCGTGGAGAATCTGAGCCTCCAGGCCATCCACCATATTGGCAAGCGTGGTTTTCAGCAGGTCGCCCTTCCAGTTGAAAAAACCCATGGCAATATCTTTCATGGTGACTATCCCAGACAGTTTTCCGTCCGGCTCAGTGACAGCCAAGGCCTTGGCAGAAGCATCCCCCAGGTTTCTATAGGCCGTCAGTATGGAATCTTGAGGCGACAAAGGCGCATGCCTGTCAAATTCCAAATGCCTGACATCCGGACGCACTTCTCTCAGCAGCGGCGGAAGCTCAATGCCAAATTGAGTCAAGGCAAAGCGCGATTCAGACGCCGCCTCCCCCAACCTGAACGCTATAGCTTCATGGCCCTGGGCACGTTTAAACCAGGCCATGGCAATGGCAGACGCTATAGAATCCGTATCCGGATTTTTATGTCCAAAAACATGGATCAAAATGACACCTCTTTTCATTTCATCTCAGTGTGTAGATCAGACTGATCTCGTCAATCACGCCGGCGCGCACTTCGAAAAATAACGCATATTCGCCCTGCGTCCCATGATCATAGATGTAATCCATATTCCCCGGATCGGTTTCTTCGTTTGGAACTGGCTCTGCTTCAGGATACTTCAGCATCAGAAGCGTAAGCGACTCCCCAACGTTAATTCCCCTGGAAGTACTGAAGCGCGGATCCTTGGAGATCACCGAAGAGAGCCAGAACTTTTCACCGCCTGAAGGCGCGAACAGACTGACTTGGGACTTATTGAAAGTAAAGGTCCGAATAGTCGACCCAATAAATGTGTCAGCGCCAATACCCAGGATAGACTCCTCAATTTTCTCGGGTTTACCAAAAATGCTGAGAAGTTCTTCATCTTCGAAAGCTGTCCTTAGCGGCAGCTTAACCGTACCGTAGTTCAACGTGAACTCCCTTTCGAGTATGAGGGATTTAGTGTGTTCATAAATTTCGACACCGCCTGAAGCCCCTGTATTCGTCACCACAATTGAAGGCGCCGGGACTGCACTGGCGAGTCCGTTGACAATGGTTTCCCACGTTAACGACTCATAGACAGGCGTCATAATCATTTTGATGTCCGGACTGATCAGGTTTGGACCGGCATAAAGCAGTTGTGATTCTTCCAGCCACAGCGACACATGAAGTTCCTCAAGAGATCCGTCCTGTCTGAAGCACAAGGGCTGCAGAAGCTTGTCAGCGAAATTCAGACCTTGCTCGTTAGGACGGAACACACTGACGTCTTTGAGTCCCTCATTCACACTGACTGCTTCGAGTACAAACACTTCAGCCCCTTCATTTTGATAAAATTGACAGACAGGCTGTCTCGACATGATCCTTCCTGTCCAGAGCACCTGGTTCACTTTGGCATTGAAATACTCCTCAATCAGCGCATTCAAGCGCTCTGCCTGATCCAAATTGTCAGGCGGGTCAATGACGCCAATACCGGATTCGCTCTCAACAAGCAATCCGTTTTTTGAGGCTTCCTTCCGGTAGGCTGTGTAGACCCAGATATCCTCCGTTTGTCTGCGAATGATCAGGTCGCCCTCCACATTGTTGATGACATCCAGAGAAGTCAGGTCAGGCTGCGGGGGCTCAGCAGACATACAGGCGCTCAGCAATAAAGTCAGGATTAGAACTGTGAGTAATCTTGATAAACGCGCCATTTGTCCACCTCGCTTCTTTTTAGCCAATCCTTGCGGCAAGCTGTTGATTTATTATACCATTTGAATGGGCATTGAACGATGCCATTTTCATTTGTGCTTATTTTTTAGAGAAAATTTAACAAAAGGGAAGTGACGCTGATGCGGCGAAGGTTTTAAACCGACCCATGCCGCACCAATCTCACTTCCCTTATCTATACAAAACTATCTTTCTCTTCTGTTTAGTTCCTGAAGCACCTCTTCAACTGCAACGCCTTTTTCCCTCATCAGCACAAGGCTGTGGAAAAGCAGATCTGTCAGTTCCCCTACCAACTCAGGCCTATTCTCGTTTTTTGAAGCAATGATGACCTCTGCCGCCTCTTCACCTACTTTTTTGAGAATTTTGTCGAGGCCTTTGTCAAAGAGATAAGTCGTATAAGACCCTTCAGGTCGTTCTTTATAACGCCCGTCAATGACCTTCACAAGCTTAGCTACGCCTGTTCCAATTTTGCTGATTTCCCCAAGGGTCTCAAAACAGCTCTCCGCACCGGTGTGGCATGTCGGCCCCGCCGGATTCGCCAGGACCAGCAGCGCGTCTGCATCACAGTCTTCAGATATGGAAACCACCTCAAGGACATTGCCGCTGCTTTCACCCTTCTTCCAGAGTCGGGAACGACTTCTGGAGTAGAACCAGACAACCCCTTCCTCCCGGGTTCTGCCTAACGCTTCTTCATTCATGTATCCGAGCATCAGCACCTTCCCGGTGGCTGCATTCTGTATAATTGCAGGGATCAACCCCTGTTCGTCAAATTTTAATGGCTTCATGGTCTAATTTCCTCCCTGTTCTGCAGCTCCTGCAGCTTCTGCAGCTCCTGCAGCTGCTCTGTCAAACCTATGGTCCAGTGGCCTGACCGCAACACCGTGACTCAGCAGATAACTTTTAAGATCCCCTATGGAAATGTCCCCATAGTGGAAAACCGATGCTGCCAGGATGCCATCAACATCCGCTACACGGGCGGCTTCCTCAAAATGTTCCAGGGCGCCTGCGCCGCCGGAGGCTATGACTGGGACATTAACCGCGGCAGTGACTTGCTTCAGGAACTCGACATCATAGCCTTTTCTGACGCCATCCTGGTCAATGGAGTTCACCACGACTTCTCCTGCCCCTAGCGCCACACCCTGCTTGATCCATTCCAAAGCAGACATGCCCGTGGTTTCCCGGCCGCCTTTGACGACGACTTCCCAACGGTCCGGACCCACTTTACTGACGTCCACCGAGAGCACCACGCACTGGGCACCAAATTTCAAAGCCGCTTCACGGATCAGCTCCGGCCGGCGAACAGCAGCGGTGTTGACCGACACTTTGTCCGCGCCTGCCATCAATACACGAGTGAAATCCTCAACCGTCGCAATGCCGCCCCCTACTGTCAAAGGGATATTGACCACTTTCGAAACCCTTCGAACCACCTCGTCAAAGATCCCACGGTCTTCAGCACTGGCAGTAATATCGTAAAAAACCAGTTCATCCGCGCCTTCCCTGCAATAACGGTCCGCGAGCACCACCGGATCCTCGACGTCTTCTATGGCCTGAAACCGCTTGCCTTTGACGACGCGGCCCTGACGGACGTCGAGGCATGGAATGATTCTCTTTGCCAGCATGCTTACACCTCCTCGCAGCGCCGTATTTCCAGCGCGCCTTCGTAAATGGCTTTTCCGACTATAGCGTCCTCAACGCCGACTGCTTTGAGCGCCTCCAGATCTTCCAGCTTGGAGATGCCGCCGGAGCCAATCAGAATGCCAAAGTAGACCTCCCGCATCTTTCTGTAAGCTTCCACATTGGGGCCCTGCATGGCGCCGTCACGGGCTATATCCGTGTGGACAACCGCTGCGACACCCAGCCGCTGTGCCTTTTCCGCCAGCTCAACCGCTGTGATCTTCTCTGTGTCCAGCCAGCCGCGGGTCGCCACATAACCGTCACGGGCATCGATCGACAACACTATCTTGTCGCCGTATCGCGCCAGCACCGCTTCGAGAAAAGGTGTATCCAAAGCTCCGGAAGTTCCCAAAATAGCCTTATCCGCCCCCGCCTCAAACACTGCCTCGAGGTCTTCCATGGTGCGAATGCCGCCGCCAAATTGCACCGGTACGCCAGACGCCGCCTTAATGCCGCGAATCAGGGCTTTCATGTCTTCGGTAATACAGCCTTCCACGCTGCCGTCGAGATTGACGACATGAAGGCGCTGTGCGCCCTTTTCCTTCAAATCCTTTGCGACAGCCACAGGGTCCGCATTGTAGACCGTCTTCTGGCCAAAATCACCTTGAAACAGCCGGACGCAGGCGCCGCCGCTGATATCTATTGCAGGATAAATTCTCATTGTGTACCTCCCATCAAGACCGCCAGGACCTGACGGATTAAAAATTCTCCAACAGCACCGCTCTTTTCAGGGTGGAACTGCATGCCGACAATGCTGCCTTTTCGAATGAGTCCAGGCACAGCGACGCCGTACGGACTGGAGAGAATGATGTCCCGGGCGTCGCCACCCGACAGGTAATACGAGTGCACATAATAGGCGTAGGCGTCTTCCGGGAGACCATCGGCCACCGGATCCTGGCGCTCTTTAACCAGCCTGTTCCAGCCCATGTGGGGCACTTTGAGGCCCATGTTCTCATCAAACTTCACAAAACGGCCCTTCAGGAGTCCAAGGCCCTCCCAGTCGCCGTCCTCCTCACTGGCTTCGAACATCAGCTGCATGCCCAGGCAGATGCCCAGAAGGGGCCGCCCTTCCCTGACGCGCTGCTGAATCACCTGGTCAATGCCGGTGTTCCTGAGCTTGTCAATGGCGTCCTTAAACGCCCCCACGCCGGGTAAAATGGAGAGCTCGGCATTTAGAATGACATCGTGATCCGCCGTGAGAACCGCCGGAATTTCCAGACGCTCAAAAGCGTTAATCAGATTTTGAATATTGCCCACGCCATAATCGATAATGGCGATTGGCTTTCGGGGTGTTGCTGCTTGATCATTCATGCTCCTGCCTCCAACTCTTTAATCTAACATACCCTTGGTGGACGGCACACTGGTGTCGCCTTCCTGAACCGCGGCCGCGTCTTTCAGCGCCAGGGCAAAGGCCTTGAACTGAGCCTCCACCATATGATGTGTGTTGCCCGGCGTCAATATCCTGAAGTGCAGGCACATACCGGCTTTGTCCGCAAGGCCCTTGAAAAATTCCCGGATGCTTTCCGTGGCGAGAGTCCCCAGCATTTGAGACGGATAGACCGCATCATAGCCTAAATAAGCGCGTCCGCTGAGATCAATGGCACACAGGGCAAGGACCTCGTCCATAGGCACTATGCGGTCTGCAAAACGCTGAATGCCCGCCTTGCTGCCAAGAGCCTCCTTCAGGGCCATGCCAAAGGCCATGCCCACGTCTTCAGCGGTATGGTGGCAGTCCACCTCCAGATCCCCCTTGACCTCGATCATCAGGTTCATCCGTCCGTGCTTGGCGATCTGGTAGAGCATATGGTCGAGAAATGGCAGCCCCGTGTCAATCTTCGAGGGCGCCTGTGAGTCCAGGGTCAGTTTCAATTGGATTTTCGTTTCAGATGTATCTCGCTTGACTTCGCCTACTCGCATGAAGCCATGACCTCCTTCAGGATGCTGAGGACAGCATCATTATTCTCTTTTTTGCCGATGGTAACTCGAAAGTACGCCCCAAGGCCGCTTTGCTCCCCGAAAAACCGGAGACTGAAGCCTCTTGACTCAAAAGCGCTTTGGATTCGGGATACCCATTCCGGCTTCGTTCGAATCAAGATAAAATTAGTTTCAGACGCCAGCGGCTCCATACCGCGGATCTGACGAAGCATGCTGAAGACTCTGTCGCGTTCTGCGCGAATCAGGGCAACCTGCGCCTCCATAACAGACGGATTTTTTAGTGCGAAAGCACCCAGCGCCTGAGACACCGCCGTCACGTTGTAGGGCATCCTTACCCGGTTGAGCGCAGCGGCGTTTGACTCTGATGTCATTGCATAGCCCACTCTCAGCGCTGCGAGACCAAAGGCTTTGGACAAAGTTCTGAGAAGGATCAGCTTGTCCTGATATTGGGGAAGCTTCTTAATGAAGGAAGCCAGCCCAAATTCGGTATAGGCTTCATCTAGGACGACCATGCCGGGCGACTTTTCAATTACCTTTTCAATGAAAGACGCCGTCAGTCTCTCTCCGGTAGGATTGTTGGGATTGCAGAGGAACACCAGGCTGGGCTGTTCTTTTTCCAGACGTGCCATAAATGCCGCCTGGTTCAGGTTCAGAGCTTCATCCGGCAAGGTTTCAATATAGACTGCTTTTCTGATCTCCGCCATCACGCGGTATTCAACAAAAGTCGGACCATGGGACAAAACTTTTTCTCCGGGTAGGACGAACGCCTCAACGCACATTTTGATGAGCTCATCTGATCCGTTGCCGCAGACAATACCCTCCAGGGGCCATCCGGTGTAAGCACTGACAGCCTGCCGGAGTTCAAGGGCTTCTTCATCCGGGTACTCATTGAGTCTGAGTCCGCCAATAGCAGCCGCAAGGTCATCGAGACGACGCTCGTAGGGGTTTTCATTGGCATGAAGGCGGATCATGGCTTCAGATTCTTTCTCTTCGTGACTGACGCCGCGTGTGCGTCCAGGCCTTCGAGCCGCGCGAAGTGCTCGACATCTGAAGCTTCCTTCATAAAGGCCTCTTGGGTGTATTCGAGATACGAGAACCGGGTCATAAAGTCATAGACGCCCAGGGGTGATGAAAATCTCGCCGTACCATTGGTCGGCAGTGTGTGGTTCGTGCCTGCGTAATAGTCGCCCAGCGCTTCCGGCGTGTAGCTGCCCAGGAAGACAGACCCCGCGTAGTTCACTTTATCGAGCAGCGCGCGAGGATTTTCCACCATCAGCTCAAGGTGTTCAGGGGCTATGACATCAGAGACACGGCAAGCATCTTCAAGATCATCGCAAAGCACCACCAACAGATTGGCCGCTGAAACTGAAGCAATGTCTCGTTTAGGCAGGGTCTCAAGCTGCCTGTCGAGAGCTGCTTTCAACCTCTCCGGCAAACTCTCGTCCGTGGTCAGAACCACGAGGCCGGCACGCTCGTCGTGCTCTGCCTGCGCCAGAAGATCCGCCGCCACCAGTTCAGGGTCCGCGGTCTGATCTGCAATGATCAGGACCTCACTTGGTCCGGCAATCATATCTATGGCAATCTGACCGCTGACCTGACGCTTGGCTTCTGCCACATACTGGTTGCCTGGCCCTGCGATTTTATCACAAGGCGCTATGGTTTCTGTCCCGTTGGCGCAGGCCGCGACAGCTTGAGCGCCGCCAACAGCGTAAATTTCTTTGATGCCCAGAATCCCGGCCGCCGCGAGCACGTAAGGATTCACAGAACCATCTTTGGACGGCGGTGTGAAAATGGCAATCTCAGGGACACCCGCCACTTGGGCAGGAATTGCGTTCATCAGCACGGTGGAAGGATAGGCAGCCTTGCCGCCCGGAATATAGAGCCCCACGCGTCTGAGCGGCACAATGCGCTGCCCCAGGGAGACGCCTGGTCTTGGCTGGATCTCATAGCCCTTTTCGAGCTGTTTTTCGTGATAGGTCCTGAGGTGCTCCACAGCTGTCCTGAGAACCCTGAGATCCTCCTGGGTGACTTGATCCCGCATAGCGGCTTTCATGGTCTCGTCTGAAATGCGGAGGCTTTGGAGCTTGACGCCGTCGAGTTTCTCGGTCCACGCCATCAAGGCCGCATCTCCGCGTGCTTTGATATCCGCAATGATCTTGCTGACGGAATCCCTGACCTCTTCTGAGGTTTCTGTCGTTCTGCGTACAATCGCCGCGATGGATGCGGTTGAAGTCGCTTTATCGTATTTTATGCTGTTCATTTGCTAGTTCCCCTTTTCTCCGCGACCTCGAGATCGTTTAAGAGATCCATCATTCGTTCGTTCATCAGCTTGAAGGAGACCCGGTTGGCAATCAATACAGAGGAGATCTGTCCAACGGTCTCAAGGACAACCAGATCGTTTTCTTCCAGTGTTTTTCCGGTCTCGACAATGTCGAGGATACAATCGGCCAAATTCACTATGGGTGCCAGCTCTACCGAGCCGGACAGGAACAGGATCTCACCCTTGATGCCCTTCTCTTCGAGCACATCCCTCGCCCGTTTAGGGTATTTTGTGGCCACGCGCACAAAACTGCGGTCCGACAGTTTGAACCCCCTGAAGCCGGCTATACACATACGGCATCTGCCTATTGGGAGATACCTGAGCTCATAGCCGTCAAAGCTCCGTTCGTACAAAATATCATTCCCGAGTACACCCAGATCAGCGGCAGCTCTTTCCACATAAGTCGTGACATCATCTGCTTTGACTGAAATCAGGCTGATCCTTCCCGAGGTATCCACGTGCTCGAGCTTGCGGTTGTTAAGATCTGCGAACTCATAACCCGCTTCTTTGAGGAGCGCGATCAGCTGCTCTTTGACCCGCCCTTTTGAGACGGCAATTTTAAGTGGTTTCATGGATTTGGCTCCTCCTTTTCCCGTTGATTTCGAGCTGGTTCAGCAGCTTCTGAACGTTGCTTCTGCGGCTTTCATTCATGCGCTGATCGAAAACCACAGCGTCTTCACCTTCAACGGACAACACAAATTTTGCAGATTTGCACTCCGGCTGTTCAAAAGTGTCACTGATGCTGGTTCTGAGTTTAACCAGCACGACACTGTAATCCCTGTCTCTCAGGGCGGCTGCGATCTGCAGGGCATCGCCCGGATCATCTGTATCACAGAGGACTGCGTAGTCGAACTGCGCAGGGACGTTGAGCGGTGTGTGCATAGTTTTCATCCACTCCACCACATTGGCTGTGTTGAAGGAGATGCCGCAAGCCACTTCGACGCCATTCATGCCGTCATATCGTCCCCCGGTGACGAGGGCTTTGCCTGTGCGCTGGCTGAAAATCCTGTAGATGTTCCCGGAATAATATCTGAATTCGTTGCCGCCCTGACTCAGATCCAACTGAATTTTTGTCAGACCGAGATTTTCCAGGAGCTTGTACAAGGATTTCAGAGCGCTCAGCTCTGCCTGGCAGGCATCGCCGAAACGAGTCGAGGATGCTTTAGTAAAGACTGCTTTAAAATCGCCGAACAGTCCCGGAAGCTGGCTCAGGAAGAGACTTTCGTCTTCAGGGAGCTCAGAGCCCTCCAGAAAAGCGCTAAGCGCAGTCAGTCTCTTTTCTTCAATCAGGTTCATCATGGTCTCTACCGCTTCCGGAGACAATTCCACCATTTCTGAAATCGCTCTGAAGAAGCTGGAGTTTCCAATTTCAAAGCGCAGGTCAGAAATTGGGATCCCCACCGTTTCGAGGACGTCCAGCGCCAGTCGGATGACCTCAACATCTCCTGCCGGGCCCAGGTCGGCATAATTTTCGCAGCCGAGCTGAAGGATCTCGTCAATGCCGCCGCCCTGACTATACCGAAAGACCTTTGAATTATAGGAAATTCGTCTGAGGGGCGTCCCTTCCGGAAGCTTCAGGGTCATGGAGGCACAGCTCATGGTGTTGTCAATTTTCAGGCATCCTATGGCACCGGAAGGCTCAATCAGCTTCACCAGCCTTTTCGTCAAGGCAGGGGGAAGATCCTGGTAGCGCGACCAGTCCTCAATGGCCGGAGGATCAATCTCATCATAGCCATAAAGTCTTGACCACTTTCTGAAGCTGGCGGTCAAAGTTCTCAAATATGCGTAGTCTTCATACAGATAGTGCATAAATCTCATAGTTACGCCTCCTCGCGAAAATAAAAAAGCCACCCGGAAACCGGGTGGCAGTTTGTTGATTCAATCTCACCACCGCGGACGCTCAATCGTATTAAACGACGAATAGAGCTTGCAACGCGCGGTGTCTTAAACCTGCATACAAACTCTAGAACGTATGATGATGATGGATGCTGTTGTATGGGTTTAAAACCTGGGGTGTCATAATAATCTCTCCTGAATCTCAATTTGAATCCGGCTTAAACGTATTACTGGCGGAAAGAATAGATTACCTACCCCTCGCCTGAAGCCGGAATTTATGAATTGAATAGACTTTAACACACAATAATTATTCAGTCAACAGGCTTTTTATAATATTCTTACGATTTTGAAACAAATTCTATTCACCTAAATAGGCCTTAAGAACAACATCATTTTGCCTCAAACTTTCCGCAGTCCCTTCAACCATGATTTGACCTGTCTCAATCAGGTAACCTCGGTCTGCAATTTTCAGGACCTTGTTCGCGTTCTGCTCCACGACCAGAACCGTGATCCCTTGCTGATTCAGTTCTTTGATCAGAGAAAAACAGTAATTGACCATAATTGGCATCAAGCCCATGGATACTTCATCGATAAGCAGCAGTCTTGGCTCCAGAATCAAAGCCCGGCTGATTGCGAGGATCTGCTGTTCCCCGCCGCTCATGGTTCTTGCCAGTTGGTTCCGCCTCTCTGAAAGCTTTGGAAACATGTCATAAGCCTTCTCAAGATTTCTCTTAATTTGGGCCTTATCTTTGATTTTGTAGGCACCCATTTTTAAGTTCTCTTCAACGGACAAATCACCAAATATACGGCGACCTTCTGGAACGTATCCAATCCCCAGCTCCGCCCTCTTCCAGGCAGGATAATCTGTTATATCCTCACCTTCGTAGAACAGTTTGCCGTGTTTGATTTTGACCAGGCCCATCATGGCCTTGATCAATGTGGATTTGCCGGCGCCATTCGCACCTATGACACTCACCAATTCTCCCTGTTTAACCTCTAGGGATACTTTCTTGATAACTTCCATCTGACCATAAAAGATTTCCGCGTCCTGGAGCTTAAGCATCCTCATCATCCTCCCCTAAATAGGCTTCAATGACTTGAGGATTCTCCTGAATTTCTTTAGGCAATCCTTCCGCAATTTTTTTGCCAAAATTGAGGACCACCAGCCGGTCACTCACCTTCATTGAAATTGGCAGATTGTGCTCAATCAGCATGATCGTTGTCCCTTGCTCTTTCAAATAGAAGACCAGATCAATGACCTCGCCTATAGCGTAATTGCTGAGCCCTGCGCAAGGCTCGTCCAGCATCAGAAGCTTAGGATTGATCGCCAGCGCCCTGGCAATTTCAAGTCTTCTCAAATAACCCAGGCTGACCTCAGACGCCTTTTTATCCTTAACATCGAGGAGCTGCACGCGCTCTAAAATTTCCAGCGCCTGGTCCACCACCACGGGAGAATGACTTTTCGCGAACAGGTGTTTAAAACCTTTATTGTACTCTATGCCCAAAGCTGCGACGACATTATCCAGCAAAGAAATGTCCCTGAGGGGTTTGGAAATCTGGAACGTACGGGCGACACCCATCCTCGCTATTTCAAATGGTTTCTTCCCCTGGATCTCTTGTCCGTTTAAGAGAATTTTTCCCTCGGTAGGCTCGTAAACGCCACAAATGCAGTTAAACATTGTCGTTTTCCCAGCGCCATTCGGACCAATGACTCCTAAAGTTTCTTTCTCCTTAAGGTTAAGATCAATGCCATCTATGGCTTTCAGCCCGCCAAAATACATTTTTAAACCTTTAACGGTCAGCATGTCCCCCATATCAGCTCACCACACTTTTCTTGCGCCCTTTGCCAAACAGCGCTTCGAATTTATTGACCAGAAAACTGCCGTTCCCAACGATGCCCTGGGGTTGAAACAGCATCATCAAAACCAGGAGTCCTCCATAGACAATCATACGGTAATCCGAAATGAATCGAAACAGTTCCGGTGCTATCCCCAAAATGATTGCGCCTACAATCGGTCCGCGAATGGTCCCAATTCCGCCTATGACCACCATGGATAAAATCGAGATCGATACGAGAAACGCAAAATCGCTGGAGTAGATAAAGGTCATGTAATGGGCGTAAACGCCGCCAGCCAAGCCGGCTACCGCTGTTCCAACCGCAAAGGCGAGCACTTTGAATTTTACAATATTGACGCCGAGAGAGGAGGCTGCCGCCTCATCATTTCTTATACTTGCCAGCGCCAAGCCAAACCATGACTTTTCGATGATTCTCATGAATATGACCATGGCGGCAATCAGTGCGCCTACAAGGATCAAAAACATCAGATTATCCATTTTGACACCAAACAGACTCGGCTTGGAGACAGACATTCCGAGTGAAGCGCCAAAGATTGGCGCATACTGGAAAATGGCAACAACAACAAAGTTTATGCCTATAGTCGTAATCGCCAAAAAATCCTCCTTGACACGCATGCTGGCAAGCCCGAGCAACGCGCCGATCAACCCTGTCACAACGAACGCTATGGGAAGACTCAGCCAGAAATTCACTCCAAGAGTACTGGTCAGCACTGCCGAGGTATAAGCACCAATCCCGAAAAATGCCGCGTGCCCAATAGATGACTGTCCGGCATAACCCGCTATAATGTTTAGGCTGAGTGCCAGGAGCACAAAGATCCCAATATTTGTAGCCACCACTATTGCATACATACAGTCACCCCCTAAATTGAATTTTTTCTGCTGATCAGACCTGTTGGTTTTACAAGCAAGATTGTGATTAAGACAAGGAAGGCTATCGCGTCTCTAGGTATGACAGATCCGACGTAAGCAGAGATTAAAGTTTCTGAAAGTCCAATAACAAGTCCGGCGGCAATGGTGCCAATTGGATTTCCAAGTCCGCCTAAAACGATAATGGCAAGCATTTTATACGACGGAATGTCTCCCATGGTTGGATAGATAGAGCTATAGAGTACACCTATCATCATCCCCGCTGCGGATGCAAAACCATACCCCATAATATAACTCAATGCCATGACCTTCTGGATGTTGACTCCCATGGTTTCGGCGATTTCCGAATCCCCTGCCGTGGCGCGCCATGCAAGTCCAAGCTTGGTTTTATTTAAAACGAACCAAAGCAGCGAGAGTAAAATCGCCGTCATGATAATGATCAAAATCCATTCAGGATTAATGACAATTCTTCCGAGTTTAATGACCGAAAATGGCAGAATTACACCAAAATCCTTAATTTCCGGACCGACCAGCAGTCTTATAAAGTCCCCGGTAAAAATGAAAATCCCTACACTGGTAATCAACGGAACTATAGGAATGATATTAGGCTTGTTGAGTATGGGCGTATAAATGAACTTTTGAATGAGAACACCAATTGCGCCTGTGAGGGCCATTGACAGAAAAAAGGCGACGGCCAGATTGCCGGTAGTTGCGTAAATTACCCAGCCGAGGTACGCACCGACCACATACGCCGCAGCATTCGCAATATCCAGAATGCGTAAAATCCCGTAGATTAATGTCCCGCCCATTGCAGTCAAGGCATAGACACAACCAATCATGAAACCGTTTATGATTTGTTGAAGCAGCAAGGATATCACATCCTTTCGAAAAATGTGGTCTGTTTGCTGAAGGCGCGCCAAGGGCGCGCCTTCAGTCACCTATCGATCATATTGTCCAGTTGTGGTGTTTCCTCGCCACTAGTCTCTGATAATTGCGTCATCCGTAATTTCGTTGTAGTAGTGGAATTCGCCGTCCTTGACAATCTGAATCTGTACCGGCTTGACCGCAACCCTGGATGGTGCATATTCAATCAATCTGCCTGTGACTGTTTCAAAGTCTTTCAAGCCTTTGATGGCATCTCTCATAGCGACGGGATCAGTGCCAACTTCAGCGATAACCTTAAATAAAGTTTCAAAGGCGTCATAAGTAGAAGCGCCGACCATGTCTGGCTGCATATTGTACGCCGCTTTATAGCCTGCAATGTAATTCTTGACTGCATCACTTTCGCTGTCTCTGTTCATGTTAGTTGTAATGATGACACCTTCAGCGTCTTCCTTCGCAACTTCCAGGAACTGATATGAGTCAATGCCCTCTGTTCCAAGAATTTGAACATCCAGACCGAGGCGCTTGGATTGTCTCGCAATCTCAGTTCCGTGAGAAGGATAGCATGCAATGTAAAGCAGGTCCGGTTTTACGGTTTCCTTAATTTTTGTCAGCACCGGAGAAAACTCTGTTTCAGGCATTCCAAAAGTATCCATTGACACTATTTCTGCGCCGTTTGCTTCGGCATAAGCAGTGAAAGCCTCAGATAAGGTTTTTCCAAAGTCAATGTCTACAGCCAGAATAGAAATCCTCTTAGCACCCAGCATATCCACAGCTACAACGCCGCCAGCGCGACCTTGTACGGATCCTGAAAAGGACTGCGAGAAGACGAAGTCACCTGAACCGGTGACATCCGGGTGAATCGCGTAGGCAGACAGCATAGGCATACCGGCTTCTTGGAAAATAGGTGCTGCAACACGAGTCGGTCCGCTGTAGCTGCCGCTGACTACAGCGACGACGTTGTCTTTGGTTGTAAGTTTTTGCGCGATGTTGACTGCTTGCTTAGTGTCCAAGCCATCATCATACTTGACGAGTTCGACAGGTCTTCCATTGATTCCGCCGCCGTCATTAATAAGCTTGACGGCAAGTTCTGCTGACTGTGTCGCACTTTTGCCATCCGACGCTGCAGCACCAGTTACCGGCGCAAAAAAGCCAATTCTGATTGGTTCCGAGCTTTCAGCAGGTGCTGCAGGCTCACTGCTCGGTTCTTCTGCTGCCGGTGTTTCCGCGGGCTGAGAGCATCCAAACATCGAGATCCCAAGTATGATGACCAGCGAGACCAAGAGCCAAACTTTTAATCCTTTTTTCATAATCGTTCCTCCCCAATCCTAATTGAATAGTTGCATATAGTTCTAATGCAATTTATATGCCATGTTGTTTCTATTTCCAAACAAGTGCAACAATCGGGGAAAATGAGAAGGTGAGGTAACTTTCGCAAAAAACAGAAAGCATCGCATAACGTATATTTTTTATACGCTACAGCGATGCAAAGGGTAATCTCAACAATAAAATTTATACGCTCCGCGTACAATTTTTATACGATAATGGTCCAGTCTTCTACGGCCGTTCTATGCCAAGACGTTTCATTCTGTAAATCAGACTTTGCCGGATGATCCCCAGATCCTTCGAGGCGGCTGTTAGATTCCCGTTTCGTCGCCTCAATGCCATTTGGATGATAGAGCGCTCAAGATTGCCGAGTGCCTCATTCAAGTCCGGGGATGCTTCAATATATGGTTCTGTCACCATCTCTGAAAATCTGTGTCTCAGATGATCAGGCAAGTGACCAACCTCAAGAATTGTATCTGATTCCTCGGCCCGCACCATTAAATTTTCGACTACATGCTCCAGTTCCCTTATATTCCCCGGCCATGAATAGGATTGAAACGCTGCGCTCAGTTCCTCCGACACATTACTGATTGTTCTTCCGACTGCGCTGTTGTATTTCTTGATGTAATGGTGTATCAGGCTCTTTAATTCATCCTTCTTTTCTCTCAATGGAAGCAAGTAAAGACTTAAGCCTGCCACCCGAAAATATAAATCCTGGCGAAGGTTTCCGTCTCTTATTGATATTTCGGGATCCACATTCATGGCGCAGATCACACGACATTTAAGCGTGATCAGATTCGTTCCGCCAACTCGGTTAAATTTCCGTTCTTGCAGCACCCTGAGCAGTTTTGTCTGCATACTGATGGGCATAGAATTAAGCTCGTCCAAAAATACTGTCCCGCTTCCTGTTTCTTCAAATAAACCGGATTTATCAAGAGCGCCTGTAAAAGCGCCTTTCGTTGTGCCAAACAGAATACCTTCCAGCAGCGTTTCGGGAATGGCGGCACAGTTGATCCCAATAAATGGCTTCGTCCCTCTGCTGCTGTAGTTATGGATGCTTTGCGCATAGAGCTCCTTGCCGGTGCCGGTCTCCCCAATTATGAGTATGTTGGACTCCAGAACCGCCATTGCCTTGGCTTCATTCACCGTTTTTCTGGTCGTATTTCCTTCCCCAATAATATCGCTGAAAGTATAATGTGTGCCATTATTAAGCGGCGTTCGCAGAGAAGTGAAATCATGCGGCTTTGACGGAAGCATACCGGCGGCATCCTCAGCCTCTCGGGCAGCAAAAAAGCGTTTTTTCAATTCAATGGTTTCATCCAATAGCTCCCTGAGCTTAGTGTCATTTCTGCAAATTGAGAAGACACCTAATCGCTCGCCATCTTTCACAAGAGGAAAAGTACTGTAGGATGTAAAGAGCGGCCTGCCATTTTTATAGACATGAGCGCTAAAACGATCCAGCAGCGGCGCAGCACTATTGAATACCTGACGATGCTCCGACTGGGCCGGATCCTTATATCCATATGCATCCCATATGAATTTCCCAACCATTTCACTGCGGTTGCGTTCTTCAAGCTGCTCCATTGCGCGATTGTAGAGTACGATTTTTCCCTCAAAATCAGAAATAACCACACCATCATTGATTTGATCCAGCGCTGTCTCAAGACAATAACTCTTTGTGGCAGAATAATTAAAATCACTGGGCCTCTGAAGGCTGATGACCGTATGACACGGATTAGCGTCAATTATTTTTGTCACGCTAATCAGGTACTGATGCCCCTCCGGATCATGCAATGTCACCACCTGATCAACGGTCAGGTCAATCTCGTATGGAAAAAATTCCTTAAACGTTCTCCCGGTCGTGTCAAAAAACGTTTTAACGGCTTGGTTCATCCATAATAGACGCTGCTTATCGTCCAGTACAATAATACCGGCTCCAAATGGCGTAAGCAATTTTCCTAATGTCTCTGCCCGCATGGCCATCCCCACTTTTTAACTCTCCAGTTTGTCATTATAAAAAACGGCGCACCATCCCAAACTCCTCCGGTGCGCCATTTTCACAGCCCTCTTCAGATCACAGTTATTTCTTTTTAGTCGGTGAAATATGAATCGCAGAGTCCGTGACATTGAGTACGGCTTCATGAAGCGCTTCCGCCAGAGTTGGATGGGCGTGAATGGATTGTCCGATCGCATGGACATCCATATGCTGATCGATTGCCAGCGAAGCCTCGTGAATCAAATCCGAAGCGTGAGGTCCCATGATGTGCACGCCAAGAATTTTCAGTGTGGACGCATCCGCGATCACTTTGACAAAGCCGTCCGTTTCACCCATGGACAATGCTTTTCCGTTTGCGACGAAATTAAATTTTCCGGTTTTAATCTCGCAGCCTTTAGCCACTGCCTGCTCTTCCGTAAGACCTGCGTAGGCAATCTGAGGGTCAATAAAGATACAGTCCGGAACTGTGGATCCGTGCTTAGGCGCTTCACCCGTTACAATGGCTTCAACACAGGCAATGCCGTGATGGGACGCCACGTGAGCCAGCATGACGCCGCCCAGTACATCTCCAATAGCATAGATGTTTGGTACATTCGTCTGAAACTTGTTGTCTACCGGGATTCCGGTGCCGTCAAAAATGACGCCGGCAGCTTCGAGGTTGAGACCATCCACAAACGCTCTTCTGCCAACTGCCATCAAAATAACGTCTGCTTCAACCTCAATGGTCTCACCTTTTTTGTTAGTGGCAATCATTAAAAGCCCGGTCTCTGTCTTTTTAATCTCTTTGGCGCGCGCGCCGTCATGCAGCTTAAGTCCGCGCTTCTTCAGAATTGGCGGAAGTCGCTTGACAATATCCTTGTCAATGCGCTTCAGTAGGGTCGATGAAATGACCGTGACTTCAGAGCCAAAAGAATTGTAGATAGAAGCGAATTCCATGCCTATAACGCCGCTGCCCGCAACAACCATGCGCTTTGGAAGCTCTCTGAGCTCAAGCAATTGATCGCTGTCTATGACCCCAGGCAAGTCATTGCCCGGAACCGGCGGTGATGAAGGCACTGAGCCTGTGGCAATAATGATATGTTTGGCCTTGACCAGTTCTGTCGTACCGTCATGCAGTTTTACCTCAACGGCCTCGGCGCTCTTAAAGGCAGCGAAGCCTCTCATGATCAGTACGCCGTTGTCTTCCACGACTTTGTCCGTTCCTTTTACCAGCTGGTCAACAACACTGGCTTTACGGTCCATGACACGACCCATATCCATTTTGTAACCATCCACGGTAATGCCAAAGCTTTCTGCGTGGGCAAACTTATCCATGAGCTGAGCGTTGGCATAAAGGGCTTTGGTCGGAATACAGCCGCGGTTCAGACACGTGCCGCCAAGCCGGTCCGCTTCGACAAGCGCGACATCCATACCGAGTTGAGCCGCACGAATTGCAGCAACGTAGCCACCTGGGCCGCCGCCTATGATCAACAAATCTTTTTCCATGAGGTGCCTCCTTAATATTTCATTTGATTAAATACCATATGCTATAATAATATCAGAAAATTTTAATATTGCGAGCTGTCTGTACTTATGGATTATATACAAAGATAAAAAACTACCGCCAGAAAGGGGATGCATCATGAAAGAATTCGTTCCTGAAATACAGGGAAATTTGAGAAAGCATATAATAAAAGTCCCGGAAGCCATATACAAAGTCAGCGGGATCAAAATCTTTGGGAAACGCATTAAATCGCTTGTTTTCTCAACAGATGTGGCTATCATCAAAAATTGTAATGCGGATGCCGTGATCGCCGTCTATCCCTTCACACCTCAGCCCGTCATTACTCACGCCATCATTACGGCGTCAGATGTGCCTGTCTTCAGCGGTGTCGGCGGCGGTACAACAACGGGGAAGCGCGTCATAAATCTCGCCATGGATGCTGAATTTCAAGGGGCCATGGGCGTCGTCGTCAACGCACCAACCACAAATGAGATCATTAGAGCACTTCGAGATCGAATAGACATTCCCGTTGTCGTCACGGTAGTCTCCGAAAAAACAGACATTGAAGCCAGAATTAACGCCGGTGCCACCATCCTGAATGTGTCCGGCGCGTCGAAGACCGCTGAGATCGTCCGAATGATCCGTCAAAAGTATCCTGAGATGCCAATAATCGCAACAGGCGGACCGACTGAGGAAGATATTTTGAGAACCATCGAAGCCGGTGCGAACGCCATAACCTTTACACCGCCCAGCAACGGCGAAATTTTCAAAGAAATCATGATTAAATACAGAAATCAGGATGACATCTTTTAATGTCGCTGATACATAACATTGATTTCATTTCCCGCACAAACCAATAAAATACCACCCACTTAAAAAGGCACACCTCGCGGCGTGCCTTTTTCATGTGACATTGAGATTGTCCAGCCTGACCCCGCTCACCACGGGCATCTGGCGCCTCACTCTCTATGCGGCTTTTGCCTCATCAACGTCCGGCACTCTCATGAGTAATATGCCCCCAATGATAAACAGCAAAATGATGCTGAAAACGCCGTTGTTGGTACGCCCGGTCATTTGAGTCACAAAGCCGACGAGAAATGGTCCCATGATCGCGGCAAACTTACCAAAGATATTGTAGAAGCCAAAAAATTCATTGGCCTGTTCCTTTGGTACCAGCTTTCCAAAATAGGAACGGCTGAGTGCTTGAATCCCGCCCTGAGACGTTCCCACCATCATGGCCAGAATCCAGAAATCCAGGACTGAATCCAGGAAGTAGGCGTAAATACAAATCACAGTATATGTAATTATGCCAACAAACAGCATTCTTTTACAGCCGAACCGTTCTGCCAGCTTGCCATAGAGCAGCGCGAAGGGGAACGCCACAAATTGCGTCGCGAGTAGGATGACCAGCAGGTTCATGGCGTCTATACCCAGGTCCGAGCCGTAGGAGGTCGCCATTTTAATAATGGTATCCACGCCATCTATGTAGAAGAAGTAGGCAATCAGGAAGGTAAACAAGTTTTTGTGCGCTTTGATGTTGGAAAAGGTCTTCGCAATCCGCTTGAAGCTTCTCGAGACGGGTTTTGACTCAATGGGTATACCGTGGACCTGGCGGACATTTTTGATGAGCGGTATGGTAAACACGCCCCACCAAATCGCAGTGATGATGAAGGAAATTCTAAACGCTGCCCCAATGGACAATGGCAGCCAGCCCATCTGGGAACCTACAACTACCGCCATGCACAGGATGAAAGGGATCGTGCTTCCTATATAGCCCATTGCGAACCCCGTTGTTGAGACGCGGTCCATGCGTTCAGCCGGCGTGATATCCACCAAAAAGGCATCATAGAATACATTCGCCCCGGAGAAACCAATCGCCGTCAATATGTAGACCACCAACAGCCCCCACCAATAGGACTCGGGAATGAGCGACAAAAATGCCGTCGCTGCGATTCCAATCAGTACGAAAGTCACAAAAAATCGCTTTTTAAGCCCCATATAATCTGCAATTGTACCCAGCACCGGCGCCAGCATCGCCAAAAACAGCGTCGCAATTGAATTGGCGTAGCCCCAGTAAGCGGTTGACGTCGTCGCCGACCCCACATCTTCAAACACCATTTTGAAATAGAGCGGCATGATGGTGGATGTAATGGTCATACTATAGGCGCTGTTGGCCCAGTCATAAAGCGCCCAGCTTTTTTCTATCTTTGTCAGCTTCATCATAGGCGATCCCCTCTCTCTCAATTCCTTTCAACTCCAAATGACAGAATCAGCGGCGCACGGCAAATTTCTTATGTACTTGAGAATTCCAACAACTTACTCTGATTCAAGACACGAGAGCGGGCCTCTGACAGCACCTTCCAGTTCAACCCCAAGCCAGCCGGCAAATGTCGGCGCTTCATCCAACAGTGACATAGGCGTAGTAATTTCTCCCGCCTTTATTCCGTCTCCAGCCATGATCCAAACTGTGTTGTATTTTGGCTTCAGCGGTGAGAAGCCATGGGTATTCCAGTGATAGAAAGGCTCTCCCCTCACCGTCAGGTCAGTAATTTCCTCAACCGGATCTGCGGCTTCCAAGCGATCATTGAAATAATATCCTTTTGAAGCTTCCAGCATAAGATACGCGCCTGGATCTGCGCCAAACGCCATAATTTCTCTGTGGTGATAAATCGCCTCAATGGCCTCCTCTTCCCGGGCAAAATCTTCGACGATCTTTCTCACATGGGCTTTGACGTGCTCCAGCTCAGGACCTTTGACATAGAGATACGCTGAGCCATCCGCAGATTTCATCAGCGCCCTGTAATCCTTGAGGCGCCCTTTATGGTCCAGCTGAATCAATCCTCTTTCAATAAAAAGGGGATTCAGATTAACGACGCGCTCCACATCCAGGCTGCTGTGGTCCCCCAGTACGCAGATGCCATAGACTTCGGAATCCGGCTGGTTCTCAATCCAATCCAAAATATCTCCCAGCCTGCGGTCATGACGTTTCAATGCTTCAGCGGCCATTTTGGAATTGAATCCATAATCGTGACGCTGGGAGTCAAGATCCGTGTAGTGGACCAGAATCAGGTCAGGTCGTTTCTCTTCCAAAGTCGCCATGAGCGACTGATGGGTGAAATGGTCCAGCGCCGGCTGATCTGTGCCATGTCTGAGTTTCCCGAACCTTCGATTCATCTCGAACTGGTAACCGGGAGATCCGGACCTAAGAGAAACCAGAATCTGATTTTCCCAGGGACGGTTGGCCAGGACTTCAGGCATGTTGTAGTGAATTCCGGCTCCGGCTGTCACCGGCCAAAGCAAAGCCGCTGTCCTCATCCCCGCCCTGGCCGCCGCGTCGTAAATTGTATCTCCCATTAGGTAACGACGACTCCAAAACCAGTCCGGCGACGGTCTCCCCGGTTGAAAAAGCGTATTGTTCACAATGCCGTGATCTTTGGGCAGCCGCCCTGTCACAATTGTGGCGTGAGCGGGATAAGTCAGCGAAGGATAAATGCTTTCAACACTTTTATGCCATGCCGCTCTGTTAATCAGCCTGCCAAAGGCAGGCATAGCCGAAACAGTCTCAAAATCCTGATCAGCAAGCCCATCAAAAGATATCACAATCAAACGACGTCTATTCCACATTTCCGCACCTCCAGTCAACAGCCTTGGTTTCCCCTTGCATTGCAACAATTTTCTGCAATGTGATATAATTTTGATGCTTGAACTTTTAAAAGATTTTTTTTAGCCGATGGAAGGGGTGCCCACAATGGACAAAATTCAATACGAACGCGAGCTTTACGAACCCCTGCGTCAGCATCTCGACGACCTTGGCTTCGACGTCCGCTCCGAGGTCAGATCCTGCGATCTCGTCGCGAAAAAGAATGACTTAATCTACATAATTGAGATGAAGCGGCACCTTTCCTTTGATCTTCTCGCCCAGGCGGTGGAGCGCCAAAGTTATGCTGACGCTGTCTATGTGAGCATACCCAAGCCGAATAATTTCAAACAGGATAAAATATGGAAGTCTAAAATCAATGTCCTTAAGCAGCTTAACCTTGGACTTATTCTGGTCAGCAAAACAGGCAGCACTTACATGGTGGAAGAAGCACTGATCCCCGAATCCATCAAACCCAAACGTCAGTCCTCCAGGAAGAGAACCGCCCTGGAGAAGGAGTTCTCAAGCCGAAGCCTGGATCTCAACATTGCCGGGAGTACCGGTGTACCTCTGGTAACAGCCTATCGGGAAGCAGCTCTTTTTATAGCCTATTTGATCAGAAAAAATGGTCCTCAGTCTACCGCATCCCTTAAAACAAACGGGGCACACCCCAAAAAAACAACCAGCATTCTGAACTCAAATTACTACGGCTGGTTCTCCAAATCCAAAGACCGTATCTATGCTTTGACAGCTGAAGGAGAACATGCATTGAAATTGTACAAACCGCTGGCGGATGCCTTCGAAGCCTTAGAGGCTGCTTACATAGAGGATTCAACAGTTTAGAGACGCCCTGACTCACTTAACCTGCACGCGAAAAGACTGTCTGCAAAAATGGTATCGACTCATTTTTGCAGACAGCCTTTTAATTATCTTATGACCAATTTTGTTGACCGTCAGGGCCGAAATTCTTAGGCGGATAAAGTGTCCTGTACAACCTTGGCAAGGTTGGCAGAAAGATCTGAGACGCGCTCGAGATTACTGACGATATCCAGGAAGATAATGCCGGATTCAGGATTACAATCGTTGTTGTTAAGACGATCAATGTGTCCTCTGCGGCAAATTTTCTCCAGCTTGTCGACCTCATTTTCAATGTCAAAAACCTGCTGAATGGTTTCACGGTTGCCAGTTACAATGGATTCCATAGCCTTTGAAAATGCCAAAGCCGATTTATCGTAAAGATCCTGAAGTTCCTTGCGGGAGTCATCAGAGAATGGCAATCCTTTTTCAAGGGCATCCACCACTAACTCAGCTATGTTGTCCGCATGGTCGCCAATACGTTCAATATCATTGATATTGTTGAACAATCCGTCGACTACCTTGCGGTCATAGTCGGACAGTTTTCTGTTGGATAGTTTCACAAGATACTCAGTAATTGCTTTTTCAAGCTTATTGATTTCCTTTTCTGTCACAAAGGTCTGTTTGACTTTGGCCAGATCGCGTTCAAAGAATCCGTCCATAGAAGAGCTCAGAGCGCTGTATGACACGTTTGCCATGTGGAGCTGCTCACGAATTGTATTTCTAAGCGCGATAGAAGGCGTTTCCAAAATACGCTCATCCAGGTATTTGGTCACAGTTTCACGCTCTGCGGCACCGGTATCCGGAATGATTTTCATAGCGATTTTGATCAGGAACATAGCGAACGGAAATTGTACGATGACGTTGATCACGTTGAACATGGTATGCGCATTCGCAATTTGGCGTCCTACATCATCCGGATTAAGTTGAATGACGAAGTAGGCTATAGGTTTTGTCAGAACTAAGACAAAAATCAGCGTTCCTATGATGTTGAAAACCAGATGTATGATCGCAGCGCGTTTTGCGTTGCGGCTAGCTCCGACTGAAGAAATCAGCGCAGTGGTACATGTGCCTATGTTTTCACCATAAAGAATTGGCATTGCTGAAGCCAGCGGGATCAGCCCCTGTGACGCCAATGCGATCAGGATACCCATAGACGCTGATGAGCTTTGAACCATCAGTGTCAGCAGAAAACCTGCCAATACGCCAAGTGCGGGAACGGATCCAAAACTGACCATCATGTCAGCGAAAGCCTGAATTTCCCGCAGTGGCTTCAGCGCATCCTTGAGGGCTTCCATGCCTAAAAAGAGCAAACCGAATCCAATAAATATTTCAGCGATATTCTTCTTTTTGTCATCTTTTGCGAGAAACCAGACAAAGACCCCAATGCCGATTGCAAGCGGTGCCCAGTGTTCCAGATTAAGCGATACGAGCTGACCGGTAATCGTTGTGCCTATGTTGGCTCCCATTATGATGCCGACCGCCTGGGTCAGCTTCATGATCCCGGCATTGACAAAACCAACGACCATAACCGTAGTAAGACTTGAACTTTGAATGATTGCTGTAACAAACATGCCCACCATGACAGCTATGAATCTGTTTCTGGTCAAGAGCTCAATAATTTTTTCCATTTTCTTTCCGGCAACTTTTTGAAGCGCACTTCCCATCATACTCATGCCAAACAGGAATAGTCCAAGCCCTCCTAAAACGCCAACACCGATTGTAAATGCCATACTTCGCCTCCTGATTCAACTAATTGACACTGCTCCGTCTAAATTAATCTGAATAATCACTTGTTTATTAAGACACCGTGAAATTCTACCAGAAATGAAGTGCTTTAGTGTAAAATCTATGTTAAATTTTACTGGCAATTTGATCATACATAACACCAAATAGCAATTCAACACTAATTCGTTTGTAAAGTTACAAAAACTTCATTTAATGACGTCCTTGGACGTTTCATCTACCAATCTGTTGGGTATTTCTACAACAATATCATGATCATAATTATTTCAATTTGAAGGGGTGTTTTTATCAGGAAAAAGGCTAAATTTCCAAGCAATTCATCAACTTTTACTCAACATTGACATCTTTCAAGGTGAAGATCGGGTATAAGTGATGATTTTTTATTATGAAGGAGGGGCGATTCTATTGAAAATGCAGAAGAAAGAAATCGTCGCCATGATCCTGGCAGGCGGCCAGGGCTCTAGGCTAAGAGAAATTACAGACAAAATTGCCAAGCCGGCAGTACCTTTTGGCGGCAAATTTAGAATCATTGATTTTACGCTAAGTAACTGCTCCAATTCCGAAATTGATACCGTCGGTATTCTGACACAGTATCAGCCCCTTGAATTGAACTCGCATATAGGCATTGGGAGCTCATGGGACCTGGATCGGAATTTTGGCGGTGTCAAAATTCTACCGCCTTATTTCGACAAAGAAGGCGGCCGTTTTTACATGGGCACTGCAAATGCGATCTTTGAAAACATGAATTTTATTGACGCTTATAATCCTAATTATGTCCTGATTCTTTCAGGAGACCATATCTACAAGATGGATTATCAAAAAATGCTTGATACTCACAAGGAAAAGAATGCGGATTTAACTATTTCCGTTATCGAAGTGCCATGGGATGAGGCTTCACGATTTGGCCTGTTAAGCGCAGATGAAACCGACATGATCTATGAATTTCAGGAAAAGCCGGACGAGCCTAAATCCAATCTCGCTTCTATGGGAATTTACATCTTCAGCTGGCCGGTTCTCAGAGCTTGTCTGATTGAAGACCATTATTCAGAAGACAGCTCCTCCGACTTTGGTAAAGATATCATACCAAAAATGGTCGAGGGGCATCATAAGGTTTACGCCTATCGTTTCAGCGGCTACTGGAGGGACGTCGGTACCGTCGAGAGCCTGTGGGAATCCAACATGGATTTGTTGGGACTTGACAACGAACTTAACCTGCATGATAAGTCCTGGAGAAACTACTCCGTCAACCCGATCAGTCCACCTCAGTACATAAGCCCATTCGGCAGAGTTGAAGGCTCCATAGTGAATGAAGGCTGCGTCATTGAAGGACATGTCATCAAAAGCGTCATTTCCACAGACGTTCATGTCGGTCGGAATTCGGTTGTTCAAAATACTATCGTCATGCCTAATACAAATATCGAAGATGATGTTCAGATTGATTATGCCATCATACTCAGCGACATCACAGTGAAGAGCGGCACGGTTGTCAAGGGAACCAGAGACCATATCGCCGTCTATCCATCGGAAGGAGGCGAAAACCATGAATGATGTTATGGGCATCATCAACTTAAGCGAATCCGAGGAACAAATAAAAGACCTGACTTTGGGCCGATCACTCGGAGCGCTGCACATTTTTGGCCGCTATAGAATTATCGATTTCCAGCTCTCAAATATGGTGAACAGCGGATTGTCAAACGTGGCCATATTCACCTACGGCAAGTCTCATTCCATCATGCTTCATGTCGGCAGCGGCAAGCATTGGGGACTGGACCGCAAGCGGGACGGGCTTTACATTTTCTATCCGGAGGTCAATTCTGAGGATAACATCAGACGGCTTGGGGACCTTGAAAACTATAGAAACCATCTTGATTATCTTCAAAACTCAACCCAAAAGTACGTCCTTCTTTCCAGAAGTTATATGCTGTGCAACATCGATTATAAAGATGTGGTTCAACATCACAGAAATTCAGGATCTGATGTGACTATAGTCTACAAGACAATCGAAAAATCCTATGACCGCTTTCCGAACTGCGACACGCTGTCATTGGATGATCAGAACCGCGTCATAGGCATAGGAAAAAACCTCGGTAAGGAAGAACGTTATAACGTTTCTATGGAAATGTATGTCATGAAACGCGAACGTTTGATTAAGATTATCGAATCCGCTATTCAAAGAGGCGACGCTCGTTTTCTGAAGGAGGCAATCTTTCAGCGTCTGCCTGAGTTGAAAGTCAGCGCTTATCGTTTCAACGGCTATCTAAGCTGTATTCAGACTATCAACAACTACTTTGAGACCAACATGGAGCTCCTCAATACTCAGCTCTGCGAGGAACTTTTCAACAAGCATGGCCCAATTTACACCAAAGTCATGGACGCGCCTTCAACCTACTATTCTGAAGACAGCTACGTCTCCAACTCCCTGGTAGCGAATGGCTGTATCATAGAAGGAAAAGTAGAGAATTCAATCATCCACAGGGATGTGCGGATAAAAAAAGGTGCCGTCGTCCGCAACTCAATATTATTGCCATATGTCACCGTGAGCGAAGCCACTAATCTTAACTATGTCATCCTTGATAAACACGCCACGATTACGCCGCGAAAAATGCTCTTCGGCGATCAAAGCAATCCTTTCGTCATCAAGAAGAACATGGTCCTGTGATCCGGCATAAAGGAGGCTTATCCACTTGAAAATACTTTTTGTTAGCTCTGAAGCACTTCCGCTCAGCAAAACCGGAGGACTGGCAGATGTCGCGTTTTCCCTGCCAAAAGCTCTTGCAGAAGAGGATGTCGATATCAGAGTGATTACGCCTTACTACAGTACAATAGCCGCTGCGTTGGCAGAGCACGCTGATTTTCTGGGTTCCAAAACCATTCATATGAATTGGCGGAATCAATATATGGGCGTCCATGAAATCCACTTTGGCAAAGTCGTTTACTATCTGATAGACAATGAATATTATTTTAAGCGCGATCAGCTCTACGGCTATTTTGATGACGGCGAACGCTTTTCCTTTTTCTCAAAAGCGGTACTTGAAGCTATTGATATGACTCATTTCGAGCCGAATGTCATCCATTTGAATGACTGGCATACCGCAATAGTGCCCTATCTGCTCAAAACCCAATATGCCAAAGATCCCCGCTATGCACAAACAAAATCAGTTTTCACCATACACAATCTCAAATACCAGGGGGTTTTCGAACGCGGTTTCCTTGAAGATATGTTTGGGCCGGAGAGTGCTTTTCATGGAGATGGCCGCCTGGTTTTCGGCAGCGGCATCAACTACATGAAAGCCGGAATTCGCTTTGCGGATAAGATAACGACGGTCAGCGAAACCTATGCAGAAGAAATTCTGACACCTTATTTTGGCGAAAAACTGGAATGGGACCTCAACTACCGCCGTCATGATTTGGTTGGACTTACCAACGGCATCGATTATGACGATTACAATCCAAAAACGGATGCGAGACTATTTTTCAATTATGACCAAACCTCCCCTGAAGGCAAGCGCGCGAACAAGGCTAAGCTTCAATCCCTTTCAGGACTGACCGTAGATGAAAATGCACCGCTCATTGCCATAGTGTCCCGCCTTGTAGACTCAAAAGGCTTTGACCTGATAGAACGCGTCATGCCAGAGATGTTCGATCTCGGGGTTCAATTGATCGTCCTTGGTACAGGGGATTATCATTACGAAAATCTCTTTAAATACTATTCTCAGAGATTTCCTAATCGACTTAAAGTATATGTGGAATTCAACGCTACTTTGGCACAAAGAATCTATGCCGGCTCGGACCTCTTCCTTATGCCGTCAAGGTTTGAACCATGCGGCCTTGGACAACTGATTGCGCTGCGGTATGGCTCCATCCCAATTGTAAGGGAAACCGGCGGCCTCAAAGATACCGTCGTGCCTTATAACCGCTTTACCGGTGAAGGCACCGGTTTTACGTTCACAAATTACAACGCACACGAAATGTTGGATCAGATCCGAGATGCGGTTGAACTTTTCCAAACCAATCAGGAAAACTGGAATGCGCTTGTTCGTCAAGCCATGTCTGCTGATCACAGTTGGAAGCGTTCGGCACATCACTACTTGGAGATCTATCGCAACTTAGGAAAGTAAGGTGACTCTATGGAACTGAATGTCAACCAGTTTAAAAAAGACTATTTGCGCAGGCTGAAAGCAAAAAGCGGCCGACCCCTTGAAGAGAGCACTGTCTGGGATCAGTATCACGCACTTGGAAGTCTGATCAAAGAATATATGACAGATGACTGGGTTGGCACTTCCATTGCCTACAACAAATTGGACGCACGTCAGGTCTTCTATTTCTCCATGGAATTTTTGACAGGGAAACTGCTGTCAGACTATATGCATGCCATGGGTGTCTATGAAGTCGTTGAGGTGGGCTTGTCAGACCTGGGCCTTTCACTCAAGGAAATCAGCGAAGCAGAAAAAGATCAAGGCCTTGGAAACGGCGGCCTAGGAAGGCTTGCAGCATGCTTTATGGATTCCATGGCTTCAGTGGGGATCCCAGGTCATGGGATTGGCATACGTTTCAATTTTGGACTTTTCGAGCAAAAAATCATCAATGGCTATCAGGTGGAATTTCCTGACCGGTGGCTTGAAAATCGCAACGTATGGGAAGTGAAGATGCCTGACAAGGCAGTGGAAGTCCATTTTGGAGGTAAAGTCCGCCAGGATTATATCAACGGCCGCAACGTTTTCTTCCTTGAAAATACCGAAGTGGTTATGGCCGTCCCCTACGACACGCCAATACCGGGGTACCAAAACGGCATTGTCAATACGCTCAGACTCTACAGCGCTGAAGCAAAAACCCCTGACTTTGACCTGGCAGGATTCAGCCGCGGGGAATATAACCGTGTATTTTCTGAAAAATACGCCGTTGAAGCAATCTCGCAAGTCCTCTACCCTGATGATGCTTATGAAAACGGCCGGCTGCTGCGCTTAAAGCAAGAGTACTTCTTTGTCTCTGCAGGTCTTCAAGGCATAATGCGGTCTTACAAGCGAAGCGGTCTCCCTATCCGCGATTTTCATAAGTACAATGCCATCCACATCAATGATACGCACCCGGCTCTCGCCATTCCGGAACTTATGAGATTATTGATGGACATTGAAGAGCTCCAGTGGGATGAAGCCTGGAAGATCACAACACAAACCATAAGCTATACCAATCACACTTTGCTTCACGAAGCCATGGAAAAATGGTCAATAGATGTCGTGCGCACTTTATTGCCGAGAATCCTGATGATCATTGAGGAAATCGACCGGCGCTTCAGACTTGAAACAGAGCGTCTGTACAGTCAGGTCGATCCCCAGCGATCCTCACAAATGGCTATCATAGGTAATGGACAAGTCAGGATGGCCCATCTCTGCATTGTCGGAAGCCATAGCGTCAACGGTGTCGCCAAACTGCACTCAGAGCTGCTGGCAAATAGAGAATTAAAGCCTTTTAATGAGTTTTTCACCGGAAAATTCAACAACAAGACTAATGGAATCACACATAGACGCTGGCTGCTGCACGCCAATCCGCGACTATCGGCACACATCACTGATGCTATAGGTGACGAATGGATCAAAGAGCCCGAGTCCCTGGGGCGTCTGATGAAGTACCAATCTGATCCAGTTTTTTTGGAAAAACTCATGAAGATTAAGCGAGCCAACAAGGTCGATTTTTCGAATTATCTGCATAAATCAAGCGGCGTCACTATTGACCCTGACAGTATTTTTGATATACAGATCAAGAGACTTCACGAGTACAAGCGGCAGACGCTCAACATTCTGCATGTCATGAGTCTTTACCTCAGATTAAAAGAGGATCCTGATCTGGATCTGATTCCAAGGACCTTTTTGTTCGGAGCAAAAGCCGCACCGGGCTATCAGACAGCCAAACAAACTATCAAACTGATTAATGCCGTAGGCGACCTGGTGAACTCTGATAAGGATGTCAACGAAAAACTGAAAGTCGTTTTTGTTGAAAACTATGGCGTCACTGTTGCTGAAAACATCATTCCAAGCGCGGATATCAGCGAACAAATCTCCACTGCCAGCAAAGAAGCCTCAGGTACCGGCAACATGAAGCTGATGATGAATGGTGCTGTAACTGTCGCGACCCTTGATGGCGCGAATGTTGAGATTCTAGAAGCTGTCGGAAAGGACAATATTTTTCTGTTTGGTTTAACGGCAGAAGAAGTCTACCGCTATTATGAGGATCAATCCTACAACGCCTATGAAATTTATCAAAGCAATCCGCTCCTCAAGAGATCTGTCGATATGATGACAGACGGGACTTTAAACGTTTCACCTGAGGAATTCTATTTGATACGCTCCGCACTCCTGGATCACAACGATGCGTTTTTTGTGCTCAAGGACTTCGAAAGTTACGCCAACATTCAAAAGAAAGCGTGTGAAGCCTATCGCGATGCCAAGAGGTGGTCCGCCATGTCGTTGGTAAACATCGCGAAATCAGGAGTTTTTTCCAGCGACCGCACGATCAGAGATTATAATCGCGAGATCTGGAAAGCACAAGTTTTCGAAACTTTGAAGGGGTCGCAATGAACTCGGTATTCAATCCTGAATTTGAAGCGCTTGCGGAGCGCGCTGCCAAACGAAATAATTTTGGCGCTGTCGTAAATGATGGTAATTCGGCCACTTCTTTTGTACTCTGGGCGCCCGCTGCGGCAAAAGTTGAGCTTGCCCTATATGAGACCAGCAGCACACTCCATCGGGAAACTCATGTGATGCAGCGTGAAAGTGATGGCAGTTACGTCCTGGAAGTCAAAAAAAATCTAACCGGTTTCTATTATACCTATCTCCTCCAGTACGCGAATGATGATAGGCGGTACGAAATCATCGATCCTTGGGCGAAAGCCTCAGGACCCAACTCTAAACGCGGATTGATTCTGGAACCTGGACGCTTCGATCCTCCAGGCTTCCGGACAGCCCCATTGCTCCCACCAGTGGATTATGGCAGAACTGTCATATATGAACTCAGCATCAGGGACTTTACCTCCCATCCGACCTCAGGGGCCACTCACCCTGGCTTGTATTTGGGATTGACAGAATCCGGAACTTCCTGCGACGGTTTGTCCACCGGCATCGATCATCTGTCAGAGATGGGTGTGACACACGTCCAGCTAATGCCGGTCCAAGATTTTATCACCACAAATGAGCTCACTCGCGATCCTTACAATTGGGGTTACGATACCGTGCTGTTTGATGTACCGGAGGGCTCCTACTCCGGTTATCCTCAAAACGGAAAACGCATTTTGGAACTCAAATCCGCTATCCATGCCCTGCATCAAAAGGGCATGCGCGTTGTCCTGGACGTGGTCTACAATCATACCTATGAATTTAGGTTCTCGTCCTATCAACGCATGGCACCAAATTACTTTTACAGAGTATCTGATCATGGCTTTTCCAATGGATCAGGATGCGGAAATGAAATGGCTACAGAACGGGTCATGGTGAGAAAACGCATCATGGACTCACTTCACTATTGGCTGGAAGAGTATCGCATTGATGGCTTTCGATTTGACCTCATGGGACTTTTTGATAACACCATGGTTCAAAGCATCTCAAAGGAGCTTTTGAGCAAACGGCCCGATCTGCTTGTTTATGGCGAACCCTGGACTGCTGCAGGCACCATATTACCTGATGACCAGAGGTTTGGCAAGGGACGTCAGCGGGGACTTGGTATTGCAATATTTGAGGATGACTTTAAAAATCGCCTTCTCGGATCACCAAATGGCGATTCGAAAGGCTACATCCAGAATCAAACGGCAAATCCAGGTCCGTCCCTGATGCACGACCTTTTATCAGGCATCTGTGCCAGCGTGGCATGCGCGCATCATCCCGGCAAGTTGGCAGACTCGCCATCGGAAATCATTCACTACCTGGTGACCCATGATAATTTAATTTTGCGCGACAAGCTTGAATACTCTCTGCCAGATTCTGATGAAGCGGAGCGCCTGAATTTGACCTGTCTTGCCTTTAATATCCTGATGTCTTCTTTTGGCATTCCCTTGATTCATAGCGGCACTGAGTTCAACAGAACAAAATTCAGAAATGACAACAGCTATAATGCAGGCGACGCTGTCAATTCTGTTTGTTGGACAAACAAATCCCAGTATCGGCTTCTGAATGAACATGTTAAAAGTCTGATTACATTCCGGCTTGAGTCCGGATTGTTTTCAATGAAGCCTGACGAGATCCGGAGAAACATGGAACCCATTGATGCCGGCTGTCTAGCCTATAGGATCAAACGCGGCAAGGAGCACTACGACTTCTATCACAATCCCGGGGATGTCCACTTGGTTTTACAAAATTTGAATCGAAAATCATTCACAATTATTCTCGACGGATTGAAATGGTATCCTGATGCAGAGCTGCCCATCAAGGTCCCTGCAAAAGGCACACTGATCTTAAAATATAATAATATTTAATTTGGTAACAATCGGTACTGTTATTTTGAAGTGTCCTGGGTTATAATTCAATTACAAACCCAACCAATACACTCGGATTTAAACCCGATCATTATTAAAGGAGGCACTTCAAAATGGAAATTACAAAAGATATGACGATTGGTGATGTTGTTAAGAAATACCCTGCGACGGTCAGCGCTTTAATGAGTTACGGCATGGGCTGCATTGGCTGTCCTTCTGCTCAGGCTGAATCCCTCGAAGACGCTGCCCGAGTTCATGGCATTGAAGTTTCTAAACTCGTCGACTCCCTCAACAGCAGCATCAAGTAGTCTAACTATCGATTAATTTTCTTACAGAAGGAAGAACGTCCGGCAGGCAAAAGTCGCTGGTGCGTTCTTCCCTTTTTTTATGTCGATTTGCAGCTGCCAACCTGTTTTATCACGTGGTACACAGATGATCGAAAGCATGATAAAATGAAGTGATGTGACATTTCAGGAGGTGCCCATGAAATCTTCAAAACACCTTCACATTATGATTGCTGTTATTACCGTACTATTTGGAGAAATCTACCTGCGGCCTTTTTATACAGATTTTCGTTTTTCTCTCGGTGTTTGCGCCTATGGCATCTTGCTGCTTCTTTATGACAGCAGCTTAAAAACCGTTGCCATTACAGGTCTCTCCATTCTTATATTCAGAATATGGCTGGCACTGAATTTATCACTGCCCTTTGACCTTGCACTCTTCACACACTTGCCAGGGGCATTTTACTATGTCTGCTATGGTTCCATCCTCTTGTTCTCGAAAGTCAGATATCGATTAAACCACCCTTTGCTGGCGCTCATGGTGCTCTTGTCTACTGATGTGCTGAGCAATATACTTGAACTTTTGATCAGAGGCCAGTTTCACGATTTGTTCTCTTCGTTCAAATTACAAGCCCTTTTGTTAACAGCCATCATCAGAAGCATTTTAATTCTCGCTGTCTACCTGCTTGCAAGGTTTTATCCCACCATGTTTCAAAAGGAAGAAGAAAAGAAAAAGATCTCCAGCTGGATTCTTTCTCAATCAAAACTTTACGCTGAAATCATGTTCCTGAAAAAGTCTGAAGGCGACGTTGAGAAAGCCATGACTAAAGCGCACGGTTTATATACCTACATACAAAAGAACAAAGCCGCACTCCCTGCTGAATGGGATATGCCTCGAAAAGTGCTGTCCATAACACGGGATATTCACGAAATTAAAAAAGACTTCAGAAGGATCAATGAAGCCCTGAGGGACCTTATTCCGGATAGTCTGCCCGAATCGGTTCCCACACCCATTGAGCTTACTCATTTTCTGTGTGATGATATCGAAGTCTGGGCACAATCAAACGGTAAACACATCAAAGTAGACCGTAAACTAAGTCCAACAATTCCGGACCGTCATTTATATGATTATTTAAGTTTATTGAATAATCTTTTGACTAACGCGGTTGACGCCATTGACCAAGCAGGTGAAATTATTCTTGAGGTCTTAGTCGCAACCGGACACTGTCAAATTTCTGTAAAAGATACCGGCTGCGGCATACCGGAAGAAGATTTGAAATTGATTTTCGAACCAGGCTATTCTACACATTATGATCCTGGCACCGGCCAGATGTCGACAGGCATTGGACTCGCACAAGTCCAGTATTTGGTGAAACATGTCCTCAAGGGGCATATTAAAATTGAATCCAAAGTCGGCAGCGGCACATTGATTCAAATAGCTTATCCAATTCCTTTACATGATCAATAAGGTACGCTTTGACAGGGGGAATCGAATTAATGGCTTGCAGCTTCTACATTGTGGATGATGATCGTTCGGTAAGAAAAATTTTATCTCAAATAATCAGTACGCATTTCAATGATTCTGAAATTTTCCAAAGTGACGATCCCTGGTTTGCTGTCCAGGATATTTTAAGGCACAATCCGGAAATTGTCGTTCTCGACCTTTTGATGGAGGGTATGGACGGCATTGAAGTCTCAGAGGCGCTGATAAAAAATAACTTTCAGGGGCAAATCGTCATGCTGTCCGAGGTTGGCGCCAAAGAAATCATCGCTCAAGCCTACAAATCAGGCGTTGACCATTATATCAACAAGCCTATTAACGTCACTGAAGTTGTCACCGTCCTGTCAAGAACTCTAGAAATGCACCAGCTTAAGCACTACGTAAGGCTTGTCGGCACACCGGCCACCTCAAAAAATGTAACTGCTGCGGAAAACGGAACCTGCCAAAAGCGCTCAAAGCTTCAGAATATCTTAAAAGAGGTTGGCATTTTGGGAGAGTCAGGCTGCGACGAACTGCTCTTTGCTTTGCCGCAAATAAGAAGCGATCTTCCATTAGGTCAATTTTACCAATGGCTCAAAGACCACTACCCGTCCTACGCAGAGGACACAATAAGCCTGAAAGGGATCGAACAGAGACTAAGACGTTTGGTACAGCTTGCCATGGAAAACATAGCCAATATAGGTGTGGAAGACTTCTCAAACTATAAATTTGAAAGATATTCCACAACCCTTTTCAGCTTTAAGGCTATTCGCCAAGAAATGGAATACGCCAGAGGCAATAGTCCATCCAGGGGGAAAGTTGATGTTAAGCGATTTGTAGAAGGCATTTCAGCTTTAATAGAATAATCAGAACTTTTATTTAATTGAATATTTTTTTGTATGATCCTGTAGGATTCTGTAGGCCTCCCTTTATAATTGAACTATCTTCAAGGAAGGTTTTACCACTGGATTTAGTACGCGAAAGTGAATTGGCTGATCTGACGAAAGTTTGAATGCTGTCCAAAATGCGCTTTCGCGTTTATTTTTGTAAGATGTTCTCATTTTTTTGGTATAATATCCTTATAGATAGAATATTCAAACATTAAGGAGGGGGATTTGAAAAGAAAGAGAAAGTTTGCTGAACTTCAGTCAACTATTTTAGGAGGGATTGTATTGTCAAAAAAAATGTGGTCTGTATTACTCGTCGTCGTTATGATTCTCTCACTTGGTCTCACTGCCTGCGCACCTAAAGCAGAGGAGCCTGCAGCAGGCGGCGAAACGCCAGCCGCTGAAACACCAGCTGAAAAAGTCTACATTTCAATTGCAACCGGCGGTACCGCAGGTACATACTATCCTCTTGGCGGCGCTATCGCAAAAATCTTCAATGAAAACGTCCCTGGCGTAACCGCTAACGCTCAAGCTACAGGCGCATCTGTTGAAAACGTAGGTCTCGTATCAAAGGGTGAAGCTGAAATCGCCTTCGTCCAAAACGACGTCACTTTCTATGCTTACAACGGAACTGAGATTTTTGCAGACAAAGAAAAAATCACCAACATCCGCGGAATGGCAATGCTTTATCCTGAAGTTGTACAAATTATCGCAACCAAAGACAGCGGTATTGCTTCAGTGGATGACCTCAAGGGTAAGAAAGTTGCAGTCGGCGCTCCAGGTTCCGGCGCAGAAGCGAATGCGCGTCAGATTCTCGAAGCTCACGGCATTAAGTATGAAGATCTTGCCAAAGCTGACTTCCTGTCCTTCAACGAAGCGGCTGACCAGATTAAGAACAAACAAATCGACGCAGCCTTCATCACTGCAGGCCTTCCAACTTCTGCAATCAGCGAAGTTGCACAAACAGCTGATATCGTCATAGTTCCTATTGACTCAGCAAAAATTACTGAAATGATCGCAGCATATCCTTTCTATACAGAAGTTGTCGTTCCAGGCGGCACTTACAAAGGTAGTGATGCGGATGTTACGACTGCCGCTGTTATGGCAATGTTAATCGTCAGCGAAGATATGGATGAGACGCTCGCATACAACCTTACCAAATCAATGTTTGAACAACGCCAAGTGATCATCGACACTCACCAGAGAGGCAACGACATCAAGCTAGAAACTGCTCTCGCCGGTATGCCTATCGATCTTCACCCAGGTGCTCAGAAGTACTATGACGAAATGGGTATTAAATAAAAGTGTTTGATCAAACGAGGTATTGGGTGCAAAGATTCCCAATACCTCGCTCTTTAAACCAAAACGGCTTTATAAATCGAGTCTTTCTCATCCGTTCTGCTTTTTTTTTAATTTTACTGCTTTTATTATTGTCGCTTTGGCCACAACTTTGGCTATTGGCAAGAGACGACCGCTCAGGCACCCAACTGGGAATGTGGCGTCTTAAACCGAATGAAACTTTCGATATTATCTATACACATTCAGTTCAACTATCACCAGTGACAGAGCGTTACCATATTGACAAGGCTGGAGATGTGATTCTGGACGAAACTCTGTTTTCAACTTACGGTGCCGGCCTTCCCGCAACGACACCCTATGACTTTGAAATAACAGAGGACAGTTTCAGGATTTTTAATATCCAGTTGAAAATGGATCATCTTGTTTACAGAACAGGCGCAGTTAGGGCTAATCACAGGCTATTGATCAGAGATCAGGATATCCCTTTTGTCACGTTTTCAAGTCCCGGTCAAGCGGTTGAGTTTATTTCCATACGCGCGCCTCTGCTTTACTATGTCATCAAGGAGGTTATAAAATGACAGACGACAAGCAGTTACATCCAGATCAGGATCCACAATCACCCCAAACACCAACCCCTGAATTTAACCCCGACCACGAACCTTTGGATGCTGAGGTCCTTCTTGATAAATTTGACAAGGATACGAGTAAACTCAGGAAGCTGACCGGAATAGTATCAAAATTGGTCACTATAATTGCCATAGGCATGTCACTTTTCCATCTTTATACCGCAGGATTTGGCACGCTGTTATCCGTCCGTCAGCGCTCCCTGCACTTAATTCTCGCCTTTACACTTGGATTCCTTTTATATCCTGCAGGTAAAAAAAGCAGCAAAACCAAGGCCTCTATTCTCGATTTCGGCTTCGCTGCCATAGCCATTGTCGTCTTTGGTTACTTGTTTGTCTTTGTCGATCAAATAGCGCGCAAAGGCGGCGACATATCTCAGGTCGATATTGTATTGGGTGCCCTGGCGATTCTGCTGACCCTTGAAGTTACCAGACGTGTTGTAGGTCCGGAACTGCCAATCGTCGCAATCCTCTTTCTCTCTTATGCAAAATTCGGTCCTTATCTGCCCGGCGTACTCGCTCACCGGGGTTTTAGTTTTGAACGGATCATCAGCCACATGTATTTGACTACCGAAGGTCTGCTGGGTATACCTACAGGCGTTTCAGCGACTTTTGTCTTTATGTTTATCTTGTTTGGCGCCTTTCTCGATAAGACCGGCGTTGGCAAATTCTTCATCGATTTGGCTTACGGATTGACAGGCCATTTAAAAAGCGGTCCTGCAATGACTGCTGTAGTTGCCAGCGGTTTTATGGGATCCATTTCCGGCAGTTCTGTTGCCAATACAGTTACAACAGGCGCATTTACCATTCCACTTATGAAGCGCGTTGGTTACAAACCTTACTTTGCCGGCGCTGTTGAAGCCGCGGCTTCAACGGGCGGTCAGATTATGCCGCCGGTTATGGGCGCAGCAGCTTTCATCATGGCTGAGTTTACCGGAATTCCATACATAAAAATTATCGCAGCTGCTGCCATTCCCGCAGTCCTTTATTACTTCGCTGTAGGGACCATGGTTCACCTTGAAGCAAGCAAACTCGGTCTCAAAGGACTTCCTAAGAGCCAGCTTCCTAGCGTCAAGAAGATCATGCTGAGCCAGGGTTATTTGCTCGTGCCGCTCTTTGTTATCATAGCTTTTCTGATTATGGGCTTCACGCCTTTGATTTCAGCATTCTATGCCATCGGCATCAGTGTCTTAATGGCAGTCGCAGTCACATTGATCAAGAGGGATCAATCGTTTACCGTTAAGTTATTTTTCTCCGCGCTGGAAAGCGGCGCAAAAGGCGCCTTGGGCGTTGCCTGCGCCTGCGCCTGCGCTGGTATGATTGTAGGTGTGGTAACCCTGACCGGTCTTGGTCTTCGCATCGCAGAGCTCATTGTAACACTTGCTCAAGGCATGCTTCTGCCAACGCTGTTCTTTACCATGATCGCTTCTATCATCCTGGGCATGGGCCTTCCAACCACGGCCAAATACATTGTCCTCGCAACCATGGCTGTACCTGCGCTCATCAAGCTGGAAGTCAATTTAATGGCAGCGCATCTCTTTATCCTTTACTTTGGCGTCGTCGCAGACATCACACCTCCGGTCGCTCTGGCCGCTTACGCAGGCGCAGGAATAGCTGGCGCCAATTCCATGAAAACCGGATTCCAGGCCGTCAAATTAGCCTCCGCGGCCTTCATTGTCCCTTATATTTTCGCCATTGATTCAAGACTGATTCTCGTCAAAGAGGTCATAGGGGACCAAGTCGTATTTTTACCATTCTATACGGCCATTCCGGTTATTCTCACAGCTATGCTGGGCATAGTATGTCTCGGTGGTGCAGTTGAAAACTTCTTAATAGTCAAATGCAAAATTTACGAGCGGATCATGCTGCTCGCAGGCGCTCTTGGTCTCCTGGTTCCAGGTCTGACTTCAGATGCCTTTGGTCTTGCAGTCCTCGTTGTCGTTGTCATATTACAGCGTGCGAGAGCGAAAAAAGAGAAAGTCGCAACTGCTTAAGCTTCGCCAGACTGACATTATGGTTGTATGCGCGGGATCAACCCGCGGCCAGCCATGAAATTTAGTTGTAAAGCTTCTTCTAAAAAAGGACAGAGCCATTTTTGATGGCTCTGTCCTTTTTGATTAGCAGTCTATACCTTCTCGCGAAAGCACACCTTGTCTGTAGTAATGTTTAACCTCTTGAATTTCACTGACCAGGTCAGCTGCATCAATTAATAATTCCGAAGCGTAACGGCCTGTCAGGACAACCTCGACGTGCTCAGCTTTCACTTTCAGTGCACCCAACACTTCATCATCTGTCAGAAGTTTAAAGTAAACCGCTATCGTAATTTCATCCAAAATCACGACATCAATATCCCCGCTCTTCATCATAGCTTTGCATTTTTCAAGTCCGTTCTTTGCCCGCTGAACATCTTCTTCATCCGGATTTCGATCTATATAGCAAGTTGTCCCGAACTGCTCGATTTCAATCCCGGGAATATATGCTGAGCATTTTGTTTCACTGTAGGCCATACCTTTGACGAATTGCCCAATGTAGACTTTCTTTCCAGACATAGCCGCACGGACAGCAAGTCCAAAAGCAGCCGTTGTTTTACCTTTGCCATTGCCTGTGTAAATGTGAATATAACCCTTTCCAGTCTCCAATATGCTCATCCCTTCCGGATTCAGATTATAAAGTTGTTGAATTTCTCGCGTTTGAACGGTTCAAAAGAAACAATATGATACAAATCAAGTGATCCCATCATTGAATTGGGTATTATTCCATCAGTTGAATCCACCACAAGGAGAATGCTTATGTGTATTGCCTGGATTGCTTATCACTTTCACCCTGAATACCCCGTCGTTATAGCAGCAAACCGCGATGAGTTTTTTTTACGACCTACTGCAGCTGCCGCTTTTTGGCCAGATCAGCCAGGCATAGCCGGCGGCAGAGATCTTAAAGACCAAGGCACATGGTTTGCTTCTGATCAATACGGACGTTTCGGGCTTTTAACCAACCACAGGGACTTTTCTCTTCATAAAGATGCCGCGCAGTCCAGAGGCGTTCTGATCCCCCGCTTCCTCAACCGGTCGGATACCGCGCCAATCTATCTTAACAAAGTTCTGAAGGAGGCATCGGATTTCAATCCGTTTAACCTCATCCTTCAAGACGGACATGGACTTTATCACTTTGACAATGTCCGCAAACAAATAACCGAACTTTCACCTGGCCTGTATGGATTGTCCAACGCATTCCTGGACACGCCTTGGCCAAAACTGCTCCGTGGCAAAGCCATATTTGAAGAATTGCTCTCAAAGACCCCGGCTCAACTTGATCCAGAGATGTTTTTGCCACTTCTTAAGGACAGTCAGATGGCAACAGATCAAGACTTACCCTCGACAGGCCTCGACCTGGATCTGGAACGAAAGCTGTCATCAATATTTATCGATGCCGGCACTTATGGCACACGCGCCCATACGATCTTCATGATCGACCGAAAAGGCTTCGTTACACTCTTTGAGCAAAGCTTGCTGCACGATGCTGCCGGCAATACCAACTGGCGTTCAACCACGCTCAAATATAAGCTAATTGCTTCAGAATGAAGATCATCACAAACATGGTCAGAACCGAAAAGGCTGAACCAAAGACAATTAATTGGGCAGCCAATTCTCCGTCTGCCTCCATTTGCTGTGCCATGGTGAAGGATGCGACAGCGGCCGGAGCACCGTAAAGCACCATCAGGGTGATTAGTTCAATACCACGGTAGCCTGCGGCTATGGAGATGGGAATAAAGACCATCGGCAAAACAATCAGTTTTCCTATTGTACCAATCAGCAGAGGACGAAGAGCACCTTTGACGGATCGAAAGGACATGGTTCCTCCAAGGAGGAACAGCGCAAGAGGTGTCGCCACGCGGGAAAAATCAAGGGCGGTTTTTTCCAGGGGATAGGGAAGGCGCAGACCCAAGACGAGGAGAAGAAGACCAAAGGCTGATCCAATAATATTAGGGTTCGTGATCACGCCTCGCGCAATTCGAGGCGCATCAACACGTCCACCTCTAAAAATTTCCAGAATGACAACGGAAATGGCATTATTAAGCGGGACTGTGATAGCAATAATCAACGCAGCGACACCGACCTGATTGGGCGGCGCCAAAGCCTGTGCCACAGGAATGCCAAACAGTACAAAATTGCCGCGAAAAATGCCTTGTATGAGAACACCACGTCTGCGATTGTCCTTTTCCAGGATGGGGATCAGGATAAACAGCACGCCCAGAGCGGCTGCCAAGGTCCCTAGGGCATAGACCATCAACGGAATGTTGAGCACTGCTTTGAGGTCTGTACTATAAATATTGTAAAATAGCAGGGTAGGCAAAAACAATCTGAAACAGACGCCATTCATGACCGCCAAAGTACGGTCGTCTACAACTTTTAGCTGTTTCATGAGATAACCGGTGGCCATTGCCAGGAATAGGGGCATGACGACGTTTAATGACAAGATCAGGTTTTCCAAGTTGAAGCCCCTCCTTTTCAGTCATAACTTGATTGAAGATTCTGAAGCTAAAAAATCGAATCACCCACGACTGAAGTCACAGATGAGCGTGTTTATTTATTCAACAGAGCATCAGCCTTTTCCTTACCATTTTACCAGACCTTTGACATTATTCAATTCTTTCCATTTTATTAGTGATTTGTTTTCAACGCTTCAAATCACGCATAGAACAAGAGGAAAGCTTAACCCTGGTTAAAAAACCGTATGAGACTTTGCGCATACGGTTTTTTTATGTCTATTTCGTGTCTCTATTTTACGAGGGTCACTGTCCCCTCACGTCTTGGTGCGGCTTTTTTCTCAGGACCGCCATTATATCCAAGAGCCGCAGAGCCATAGCAGCGCTCATTCTCCGGAATCCCCCATTTTGTAAACAGGTTTCTGATTTCAGGAAAATCACTCATCCTCGTCAGCAGGTTGATCCAGCAAGAGGATACACCCAGGGAATGCGCCGCTACGAATATGTTTTCAAGCGCTGCAGCACAATCTGCCGCCGGAGAGGATATCGCCGGGTCTTTGGAACTTGTCACTATCACAAGTGTTGGCGCGTTATAGAAAAAATTGAAGTCAGGTATATCCTTATAATGCTTTGCTTGATTTTTTAACGGTTTCGGCACAGAATCATCCTCGGGCAGATTCAACAAGACCTGCTTTGCCGCTTCGTTTAGAGCTCTCAGTGCGTCTTTATTCTGAACCGCAGTGAAGCGCCACTCCTGAAGCCCCATCCCGTTAGGCGCGAATTTGGCGGCTTCCAGGATGGTCAGGAGTTCTTCTTCCGGAACCTGATCCTCTTTATAGATCTTAATGCTCCTACGGGTCAGAATGGATTGGATGGTTTCATTGGTCAGCACAAGATTTTCCCCTTTCGAATTGCATTTCAAATTATCTTGACTCTATTATAACTTCTTAGAATGTCACATGACAATGTCGTCATTAAAATTGAGGAAGAAACCTTGATTGAAAATAAAAAAATGCTGGATCCTCATTAAGAGAATCCAGCATTTTCAATGCTTTCTGGTGCGCCCGGAGGGAAGCACTTTCAATCCACGTTAGTTTTATTTAACTCCTTTGAGGTTCTTTTTCTCAAATTCCTCTGACTGAATGCTCAAATACCAATCCTTCCCGCGCTTTATGGTTTCTAGCTCTTGAGGTGTCAACCAAGCTTCAAATAATACTTGTTCATCCTCGTCAAGCCCATAAAACGGATCGAGCCAATTGAGTGATAGTTTAAGCCCTTTGTCAGTACCACCATTTTCGTAGTATTGTTCAAGGAATTTAAGCGCATTTTTCTCGTCGCCATATTTAAGCGATAACTTCATATAATAGAGAGCTTTTGATGTGGCGCTATCCGAGAAACCTGTGGATGGTGCTTTTTTCTGTACTACTGTCTCAAATTTACTCTTGAGATCAAGCGTTTTGTAATAGGCGGATTGTCCAGGGTCCGTTGTGTAGATGAATGCCTTAATGAAACTCTCCATATACGACTTGCTCACCGGAAGGCCCTTAATCCGGTCATATTCCTCTCTAAGTCCTAGAGACGATGCGAGGTACTGTCCTTTGTCTCTAATCCTGGTAGGTGTTGAAGGGTCCGGGTAAAGCGAGCTGCCATACATGAGTTCAAACGGAGATTTAATAAATGGTGAGATCATACCAATCAGCTTATTAAATGGTGCTTGCGTCCTTGTCTTGATCATTTCTGCTGCTGTCATTCTTCCGAGTCCTAATTCTTCAATGTCCTGTTGCAGAGTATCGAGAGCAAACCAATCCATTAGATCAGTTAAGGCACCAAGCTTTGAGAAGTAAAGAATTTCATCATTGTAGCGGCCTAAAGTGATATGCGGTCTTGTTCTTACGTCCTCTGGAAGTTCATCGTCCTCGTCTTTCATAATGACTTTGTTCCATACGTCCAGCATAGCTGTTAGGAACATCATCCTGAGTCCGATATAACCAAGTTTCGCAAGCGCTTTAGTACCCATCTTGATTTGCATTTGTTTTGAAAGCGATTTTCCGATTTCTGTATTTAGTTTTTCGTAATCTTTAGCATTTCTCAAAGCTTGATAGTACCGCTTAAAGTTTGTTTCCTGGAAGGAATAGAACAAAAGCAAATACTTTCTGAGACCTTGACCGAGTTCTGTTACCTGATCATAAGCGCCCATTACATCATCAGATAACTGGAAAGCCTTATCTTCTACTGATTCAAGGCCCTTAATAATTTCTGGTTTTGAAGCATAATAGTAATCCATTTTCTTACTTGCAACGTCTTTGAAGTACAGATAAGCGGCATATCTGAGTATTGCTTCCCTGTGTCTTGTTAAATTGCCGGTAAACTCCATATAAGAGGATGGCAGCTTCATCAACGTATCGAATTTTGTAGGCTTTCTATACCGTTTGAACAACTTCACTTCGTTTATGTCGATAATTTCCTGAGCGATAATGTCAGATTGGAATCCGCCCCTGTCGAAAAACTCTTTCAATTCAGGTGTGAAAGCTTCAAATTTAATCTGATCGTATATCTCCCTTGATGCTCTGGCTGTGTACTTCAAAGGTTGGAATCCTGCTATACCGATTAGTGCGTCCAAGTCACCACTGATGTTTCTAAGGTTGTATTTAACGACTTGTCTAGGATTGATCGTGAGTATCCATCGTTTCCATCCTGTTTGAAGTTTGCCCCATAACTGTTTGAATAACTGAATCTCTTTAGTCATGTTTGAATAAACATCTTCTAAAGTGGTTGTGACCGGTGTAGGGATGATATACGTCATTCTGTCGCCAGCGAAAGATAGCATCTGTTTGACTTGTAAATCCTTTTTATTCAGGTTTTCAATGCCTATCGTTTCGCCAATAGAGATATTCATTAGGACCTCTGCCATCTGGTCACTAATGGTGTTGACTGACATCATGTGCTTACCCTGAATAGGCTGGAACGTACTGTGATCATCCGGGATTAATCTATCATCGACGCGATTTCTCCATTCGTAATACTTGGAGCCTAACGTATCTTTGATAAACGCTTCCCTTTTTCCGATTGCAGCTAGGATTGATCTGGCTTCGAGACTTCCATCAAATTCATCATCTGATGCAAGCTCTGACAGGAAGTTAAAGAATTGAGGGGTATCTTTGGTGTTGCCTTCCGCGATTGTCTCAATAACTCTATCCCATCTGCCATCACCGGACCATAAACCTTCACCGGATTCTACATATCTTTCAGCAAGTCCTTGAAGGCTTCCCATGCTCATAGCGATTCTTTGACTAAACTTGACCATCGCTTCTGCTGTGTCTGATCTAAGCCCTGTGAGATTCTTTGTCTCTGTGTACTCTGAGATACTCTTTAGCTTGATCTTTTCGCCAGGACTTGCCTTGTCTAATGCTTGTTGCATTTCTGCTTCAGCGATTTGAACGATCATTGATTCGTTTCTCGATTTGGCTTCTTTCTTGAGCTTGCTCGTAATGTCGTATTTGCTTCTGATTCTATTAAGCATCTGCGCGACTTTCGTGTCGTAAATCATGTTGAACAATACTTCATATTCCGCTTCGAGATAGTTCTCATTGATCTCATGTTTTGTACCTTCACGCTTTTTAAGGTTGCCCCTGTTCGTGTTGATCTTGACTCTTGAACCGGAACCTTTAACCATTTCATTCGCATTGTAGTATTCAAGTACCTGGTGTCTGAAATAGTTTTCCTTTGTGAAGCGCTTTTTAACGTTGAATCCTACTTTTGCCAAAGCCTGAATGTAATCGTTCTTTATGCGTTCAAGTCCTTCATCCCTGCGCTTTACTGCTGCTTTGATGTTGTCATTGAGTGATGCAGACAGACGATTATACTCAAACTCAACCATTTCTTCTGTCCAGCTTCCAGGAAGCGTTAGATTGTTCTTTGCATCTTCCATCAAGTCGCGAAGCTGAATGTATCTCTCAAATCTGTTGTATTCTTCTTTGCTGAGTTCTTTTGAATCAGCTTGAACAAACAAATTGAGGTGTCTTGCTGCTTCATCTGCCGCGAGTGATCTGTACGTTTTGTAAGCGAGTATTTCTTTTCTAGCTTCTGCTAGTGATGAATCGCGCTCGTCAATGTCTTTGAAGGTCCTGGTGGATATTCTTTTGAAGTGCTGCGCAAATTCTCTTATGACCGTACCGAGGTTTTTCTTTTGAAGTCTGTTCTCTTTGTGCGCTTTTTCCCGGTCCGGGTCAAAGTATTCATACTTCTCTGTTTCTGGAACCGCGATGCTGTTCGCTATTGAAGGTGGGACAATACCCATCTTGTCTGGTGATTTGCCCTGGAAAGCGTCTGGAACGTTTTCGGATTCCATACTCGTTGCGAACGATTCAAATTCGTAACGAATCATCATGCTTTCAATTGCTTTAGTGCCTTTTTCTTTGTCTGTTGGTATGAAAAAACGATCTTCCGAATTGATCTTTTCTTTGAAGGCTCCAAATTTAGATAGTGAATTTTGAATGTACCACGCTTCAGGTGATTTTATTTCTATTCTATATTCACCGGACACCTTACGTCTTTCGAGGTATGTCCTTCTGTTAAATTGCGCAATCTTTTTACCGTTCAACACTTGATCGTAAATTTTGTTGGCATCTGCATTTTCTCTTGTTCGTTTTACGTCAAACCTTGAAAGAATTATATCAATTTCATCAGTCGGGAATATTCTTCCAAGATAAACGTTTCCGGAATCATCTGTTACACGCAACACTCTTGCATTTTTATCGGGAAGTTTGTCCCATATAGGAAGCAACGTGCCGCTGAACATATGCAACGTTTCTTCTTTAAGTTTTGGCTGTGTGTCAGACGCTTTCTTCCATTCGTCTCTCCACTGATCTTTCGGAATGTCTGTCGTTTTTTCTTTCATCGTTTCTTCAATATAGACATTTTCACTCCCACCATACATCGGCGGCAATAATCTATATCTTTGTCTTACTTCTCCGGTTTTGCTGTCTGTTTCCTTGCTTGATTTCCAAACAGCTTTTACTTCTCCGGTTTCGTTCAATCTCACAAACTTAATAAAATTATCATGCTTTGTAACGTCTTGATAACTTCTTATTAAAGACTTCTTATAAGCTTTGAGTTGAATGTATTTCGTTTTCGCGGACGTGTTTTTATCTTCATATATCGTTGTTTCGTAAATGAATTCAACACGCTCTGCTTTATAGTTCTCAAGGCCGGTGTCTAATGTTCCGTTTGCGATTGCTCTGTTTACCGCATTCTCGTAACTTTCGATAAACAAATCAAACAACGAGTTCTGATCGTCGTAATCAAGATTTAAGAGACGATTTAAAAACAGCGGAATGTTTCTAGGGTCGTCGTTGTTAGGTTTATATCTGTTATATTCGTCATAAAACTTCGAGGTCAATCCCATTTTCGAAATAATATCTCTGCCATCAATACCAGGAAGTCTGTTCGTCGCAAGTGCTTCATAGAAATTCGAGAGTACATCAGACGCTAAAGGACCTTCAAGGTTATCCTTTTCTGAGAATATTCCTGCACCTGTTTGTCTTTGTCCTTTGGTGATAGCGCCTAACTGATTCAATCTCCTGGCAATAGTCGAGACAAAACGTTTTTGTCCTTTTAGGTCGGTTGTTACCAGACGCAATGTAGGCGCGACCACCTGATTGCTTCTGTGTGTTCTTCCAAATCCTTGAGTTGCACCGATTGCGTTCCATCCTGCTTGTAACAGATAGTGAATACGCTTCGATTGATTCTTTGCGTTTTTATCCGCGTGATATGATTTGCCTGTTCCGCCAGCATCAGAAAAGATCAGTATTTTCTTTTCGCCGTTCTGAAACTGATCTACTTCTTTGTCGATGGATAACTTAGAACGCTTTTCCTCAACTCTTTCCTTCTTGCCGGTTTGAGCATTGGTTTGATATACAAGTCTTCTTTTTCTGCCTGTAATTTCAGAAACGATTTCAGGTCCAAATTCGTCAATGATCATATCAATAGCGCCATCCGGCATCTTCATCATTTCGACTTCTGCTATTAATTCATCTCTTTTTCTTGCGGCTTCTCTATTGATTACGATATTTCCTTCGCTGTCTTTAACTAATCTTTGTTGTTTGTTGCCATTTTCGTCAATATAGTCCTCATGCTGCTGAATTGGGAATGATTTTTTAAGATACTCAACGAGAATTTGAGTCGGAGACATATCCAAATCTTCAAGGTCTATATCTTTATCTTCTGCTTCTGATAGGCTTCGTTCCATTGCAGCTTCGTTGGTATTGACTAATTGAATAACTGCAACGTTTCCGCTGTCTAATTCTTTGTGAATGTCCTCAATCAGCGAAGGAACACTCATAGAGGTCATTACTTGGTTGAAAAATCTTTGGTTAGCTCCCCAAAATGCACCCAGCGCGTTTTTCTTGGCTTTACCGTTGTTTTTTGCGCCGGTCATTTCGAGTGCGGCATCAATGTTTTGAAGCACTATTTGCCACGCTTCCGTTGCTTTTGAATAAATCATGCGCTGCATATCGCTGAGATCGTGCGTTAGGGTATCATATTCGACGCCATCAAAGCTAAGGTTTCTAGCGAGGTAAAGCCCCATAGATTTCATATCGCGAGCAACAAGTTCGAGAGCTGCAAGGCCACCGGCGTCTATCCTGGAAACAAAATCCCTAACGTCAGTAAATGCGGTGCCTTCTCCCCATAGTCCAAGCCTAGTTGCGTATGCAAATTGTGTAATGTCCGTCGCCGCCGTTGCTGTAACATATAATACTCTTGCTTTCGGCAATGCTTTTTTTAGTTGAAGTGCTGACAATGCTGTTGCAGACGGTTTGCTGGTTCCGCGCTTTTTCTTGATTTCTAGTGCGTTACCCATTGTATGAGCTTCGTCAAAAGCAATTACGCCATCAAAGTCTTTTCCAAGCCAATTTACAATCTGCTTCAATCGTTCCTTCTCATTCATATCTTCTAACTTATTTTTTGAACGGATTTTTGTATATGTGCTGAACAATATCCCTTCGCTTTGTTTGATTGGCTGTCCTACCTTTACTTTCGCGTGATGAATAATTTGCTTTTCTTCGCCACCTAGAGCGGTCCAGTCCCTTATAGCATCTTCATACAGGTTATCCCTAACAGTCATCCAAACGGCTTTCTTTCTTCCGCGATTGTAGTTGTCCATAATTATTCCGGCGATCTGTCGTCCTTTACCTACACCTGTTCCGTCACCTATTAAATAACCTTGTCTTTCTCCGTTAGGAAGTATTTTTTCATGCGCTTGACCGCTATAAACAACGTTTTCTAACTGAGGCAGAGAGAGTATTCCATCCTCAATGATTTTATTGTTTAACATTGGTGAATAAGTTGGTGTCGGAGGCTCCACCGCTGCCATAGCTGCACTTTCTACAAGTGGCGTAATGTGAGGTTTTGCACCTTTTATTTTCAGCTTTTTCGGAATGTAGTTCGAATAAATGGCATCGTCTCCGATATTTTCATTACCTTCTCTGGATTCTTCATCTGTTTTTACATCAATTTCGATAGCACTCTTTCCATCAAATTGCTGAACGCTATATCCATCAGCGCCCACATTCTCTGTTCCGGTTTTTTCTCCGATTTGATCTCCAGGTACATTTCCTTTTCTTGTTCCTCTTGGTTTCCTTCCTCCGTCGTCGTTACGAACATCCACATTCTCTCCGGAGGAATTAGATACAACTTCTCCAGAAGCGTTCTGAAGTTCTGACTGTCCCTGTCTGACGGTACTCCCTGGTTGTCCAGGCTCCATTCCAGAGCTTGAAGTATTACCGGAAGGCTCGGGTCTACTTTGATTTTTAACTCCTTCATTGTTTCCAGCAACATTTTTGACAGAAGTTTGTTGTTCAATTCTTTTTCGGTCATTTCTAATCCCCTCCAACATAATAGGAAGTTCAGATATATCCTCAACAAAACCTGTCATTACATCGTTTTGTGTAGGACCATTCTTGTCTATAACAACGATTTGTATATCAAAAGTTGTGCCGTATTTCTTGTAGTTATTACCGTCAATTCCGATATTCGCGCGAATGTTGTACTTGCCGCCTATAACGTTGGTCCACCAATCTCTAAACGTTGTAGAGTCGTGCGCCATTCCGCGACCAACAATAGCTACAAGCCTTCCACCTTCTTCGAGTCTAGCAAGGGCTTGTTCGATGTGCATCTTTGCATACTTTGTTGAGTTCTTATTGAGTCGTCCTGCTGTCGCGCTGAAAGGAGGATTCATCACAACAACACTTGGTTTAACGTAATCCGGAAGTATGTTGTCGAGTTGTTCAGCGTTTTCATTAAAGAATCCATCAAACGGCATATTCTTTAATACTTCAAGTCGTCTTTCTGAAAACTCATTAGCATACACTTTCGCGCCGTTTTTCTTCGCAAATACCGCAAGTCCACCGATGCCAGCAGATGGTTCTAACATTACGTCGCTTGAATCAATATTGGCTGCATAGTTGGCGACGTAGGCTATGCTAGGAGGTGTAGAAAATTGTTGAAATTGTTCTTGTTCTTCCGTTCTGTTACTTTGTGTAGGCAGAAGTTCAAGAATGTCCTGCATTTTAGTTAGCGTGATGATCTCCTGCATATCCAGGATATATTTGTTGACAGCTAACTCAAGTGAATCGTAGGCATCCTTTACGTTATATTTTCCTTCGCCTTGCGTGCCGCCAAACGCGACGTTGGCGATCTCGAATAACTCTTTGTTTGAAATTTGAACGCCGGATTCAAATCTTTTTATAAGCATTTCGGAAAGTTCTTTAGTTTGATCTTTGTAAGTCTTTTCCTTTGTTTCTTGTATACCCTGATTATCTTCAATCACTTCATTTTTAACAGTCTGTACCGGTTCAGTTTTATCAAACTTAGCTATAATTTGATTGTATTTTTCGGTTGCTTCATCCAAGTTGTCAGTTCTGAAATAAAACTTGTTTTTCCAGTACCCACCTTTAAGACGTTTCACCATTCCGTTGATCTCTGACCATTGTTCTTTCTCAATTCTTTCCTTGAGTTCAAACTCATAGATCGTGTCGCCGGTCTTGCTGTTTGTACTTTGTGTAAGTGGTGTGAACGTTTTGCTTTCAGAAATAACTTTTTCTGTTTTTTGCGCGATTTCGTTATCTTCTGATTTTTTAGTTTCTGTTTGTGCTGGTTTTTCTACTTTTGAAGCGCTTTGTTCCGCTTGCGTTTTAACAGGTTCCTTTGTTTCCTGCACTGCTTCTGGTTTGGATGGTCTTTCTATTCCTTCATTTTTTGCTCTGCGTCTTAATACTTCCAGCCTTAAAGCATTGAAGGTGTTTTCTCTACTCATAGCATCCGGCATTTGTTCCGGATCTCCATTGTATTTAGTGTTAACGATTTCTTTAATTTCTTTCATCCTTGATTCTATTTCATCAATTTCGTTCCAAATGTTATTTTCCTGCGCTAAAGCGCCACTCTGAGCATCTTCTATTTCAGCCTTAACTCCCTGTTGACTTTCTAATGTTGGTTGCTCTAAGTCGCGTTGCTGTGCTTGTTGTGGCGTTTGAATGACACTTTCCTCGCTTGATGGTTTGTAATTCTGATTGAAAGACTCTTTATAAGCTCTGAGTGGCGAATCTTCCCACGTTCCATCTGGTTTTCTGAGGACGTACTCAACTTTTTCACCATCGTCTTTGACGATCTTAACCACGCGTCCGTCTTTGTGCTGAAAAACGCCTTCGGTTTTGGCTTTTCCTTCGATCTTGCCAGTGTATTTATTGTCTTTGTTGAGTCCAGGATACATTTTCTTTAGTATCTCGTCTCTCTGTTTCAATTCTGCTGTATCTAAAGCGCTTTCCTGCGGCTGTTCTGCGGTTTGTTTTACTTCATCCGATACCTCGTTCGACTCTTTAACTTCGTTCTCTTGAGCTTCGCTAAACAGCGTGTTATCAGGTTCGTTTTTGATCTCGTTGTTTTCTCGCATGGTTTCTTTAAATATTTCAGCGTCAAACTTGCCTGACTTTATTTCTTCGTTGAATTTCTTCATATCTTTTTCGATTAATTTGTTGAGTTTTTCAAGCTCTCCAATAGAAATATCACTACTCGTTTCAATCATTTCAGAAACGATTTTGTTTGATTCATAAGTTTCCGGTAACGACATAGCGGCCACTACGGACTTCGGAAATTCCTCTTGCAAATATTGTGGACCGTACTTCATAGCGGCAGCGTTACCCGGCATCTGCCCCATATACATACCAGCGCCGGAAGTCGCGCCAACTAACGCTGAATATCCAGCGTCTTTTAATAGCTGTCCGTCCAACTTTCTATCCGGGTCATAAGTCGCTTTCTGCATCAAAGCGCCAATGATCTCAGCCGCAAATTCCTCAGTACCCTCACCGGCAGCATTCTTAGCAAAATGTTTCGCCAGTGTACCAAGATTCTTTTTAAGGCCCTGTCTGATAAGTGGCATAATAGCGCCATCCACATCAAATCCAAACATACCGAGTGACTTTTCGAGTGCAGCTTCAACGCCGCCCATCGTTAAACCATAAGCCCACTTCTGGCCTTTAGTCGCACCGGCTTTTTCAGCTTCGTCGAGATAGTTACCAGCGGCACCTGCGGCAAACGTTGCAAGTCCAAGAGGACCACTAACCGTAGCTGCGACCATTCCCGGTAATGCTTGTCCAACGCCTTGTAAAACGTCAGCGCCGAATTTGCCAAGTTTACCTCTGCCTTGATTGATCTCATTCAGACGGTTTCTGTAAACGTCCTGCGCTTCTGTTCTCGCCATTTCTTCATCTGTGAGATCGCGTTTATTTTCAAAGAAGTCCTCAACGACTTCTCGACCAAGTTTCTGAATGCCTTCTCCGGTTTGTCTCGCTCCGGCAGCTATGTTTGTTGTAACATAATTACCCTCTGCTTTGCGTTTTGCAATTACAGGGGCTAATTCATTCACATATTTCTGCGCTTTTTCATGGTCCAGAGTCTTTAATATCTCATACCGCTCTGATTCTTCATCGTTCATGCCATTAAAATTAGGATCCTGACGATAATTCTTTCTATCAACGGACTGAACGTTGTTGCCTTTTGCGCGTTCGTTGGTGTTTCCTTGTGTTCTGCGTTCCATTTTATTAACAGGGCGGTCTTGTAGTTCGGCTAAAATCTGATTCTTTTCTTCTTCTTCGCGCGGCTCCCACTTAACTTCCTTCTTAAATCCGGTCATTTTATTGCGATCAACGTATTCGTCCCACGTTTTAGCGTCAGTCATTCCTTTTCTGGTGTTCGACTGTTCTTCTTTACGCTTTTTAACCTGGGTACTTTTAACGTATTCATTCCAATTCTTGTATTTAGCCAACGACACCACCCCTATTCAAGTTGCTTCGTTTTAAATGCTTCCTTAGCTTTATTGCCGGAATAATTGTAGTCGAGTTTTGATTCAGGTATCAACGCCTTGAGTTTCATAATAACGTCCGGCCCCATTGCTTGCCTTAAATAAGCATAGTTGTTCTCAATCCACTTCCAAGGGTCATCCTCTTTAAGCATCGCATTTTTAGCAAGTGTGAATATCTCTCCATATGCCGGACCATCGTCGTCGTTATCATCAGAAGGTCCGCCACTGTTATTAAGTCTCGCATAAGAAAGCGCCCTATCGAGTTCATCTTGTTTAACCTTGTACGCCCATTCCTTTTGTCGCCAAGCTTCATCCAGTTCATCTTGACTCATGCCATAAGCCCATTCGGTATTATAGCGTCCATCTTCAACTGCGTCTCTGTCCATTGTGTAATCCCAGTTCTGTTCATCTTGTTCCATACCATAATCAAAGTCTCTATCATCAGCAAATCTATTGTACTCTGTGCTATCCATACCTTGAAGCATATCCAGGATACTCATACGCTGAGACATTTCGCTGTTGTAGGCGTTTCTTGCGTTGTTCTGCATCTGCGGAATAAGATCGGTGAACTGTTGATTGTATGAATTTTTAGCTTGTGAAGCTGCGGAAGTCGCCCAGGAATTAAGTCTGCCGCCGGTCATAGCGGAAGCTTCGCCCATCGTGTTACCCATAGCCTGATCTCCAAGTCGTTGATACTTAGATTCAAGCGCTGAATATTCGGGGGTATCGTAAATAGAGTTAGGGTCAAACGCCGGGGCATTCATAATCTGATCAAACATTGTTTTTATTTGGTCCGCATAAGGTGAATTATACGATTGTGTGTAAGATTGAGGTTGCATTCCTGTCTTAGCGAAATGATTCTGCATGGTTGAATCAACGCTGCCTTGATCTAAATACGAACGTCCGTCCTGAACATATGCCGGTTTGAATAATACGTCCTCACCAAGCTTTACGTTCTGACCGTCCCACCCAATATCAGAATCTTTAATGCCGTAATCTTTCCCATAGGTGTTTAGGATATAATCCCTAACCTTTACCATTTGCTGTTTCTCGTCAATTGGATTCATCTGCAATCCCCCTATTCTTTGAGGAAAAATACCTCGATTGTACCTTTGATCTTGTCATAAAACGCCATCATTATATACGCCATGATAAGCCCAGTTATGCCGCCTGATAGACTCAATTCAATCAGCAATAGCCCTAACACTACACCAACAATAGAAAGCGCCCAGGGAATCAATTGATTGTTGAGTGATGAATGTTCTTTAAGTAACCACCCGACAATAAAAACAGATAGAAATAGCGCCATTTGAGGATTAGATACGATCATAGTCACAAATTCGTTGATAAATTCAGTATTCATTCATATGCCCCCTACCATGTAATTACGTTGTTTAGTCGCCTTGTCGTATTATGAAGCTTCTTTCCTTTAACCTGTAATGCCGTACTGCCGCCAGCGTCTAATGTGATACCAAAGTCACACCCTAGATTCTTTAACGTAATCTGCGCCCTTGTGATGCTTGAGGACGGTCTCACCGCTATGATGATCTTCTTATCTTTTTTTCTATAACCGATCACCGGCCTAAGTGTCGTTCTGCCAATGTCAGAGTATACGCCAGTAAATCCCGCCGCTGTCATATTGATTTTAGGAAGGATAGTACACCCGGAAATCGCAAACCAAACGTTTTTCTCGGATTTGATTGATAGAAGTTCTTTTACTGCGACGTTACCGTCTTTATAAATGATCAGTGTTCCTGCAGGTTTTCCATGAGGTTGACGATCTGATAATACATCACCCTGGTCCACCAGGATTCCTAAAGGGTATGTCTCACCGCTTGCATGATGCCAGAAGTAACCACCATTGACGAAATTGTAATATTCTATACGATTTGGCACGCAATCCACGATACGAAGTCTTAAACAAAATGGGTCCAGTTCTACAACGTCAGTCAGACCGACCTTTGAATATCGCATATCTCACCTCTCGTCCCAAAATGCACGTTTCAAGCGCGAGTCACAATGAATGAAGGTACGGTAGAATCCAAACCCACCACCGAGACCATCGGCAGCGCATATCTCATACCATTTCTTTTTAATTGCTTGGTAATTTTCTTCTTTTCTTAGGTAATATGGTAACAGAATATCCGTCGCAATTCCAATAATGTGATAGGACGTGTCAGGACTTCCGATCTTTCTGTTATATTCCAGTGTTCTATACCCTGAATTAACGGACATTGGCTTTGCGTACCAATCTCTTAGCTTTTGAAGTCGCTTGATATGAGCGATTACATCAGCATTTATAATCAATTCTCCATTTGCCGAACACTTAAATTCGTTGAGATTAAAATTCTTTGTGATCTGTCCATCGAATACCATCATTTTAAGTTGTTCCACGTTATCACTCCTTTAGTGGACAATACTTCGCTGTGCAAATACCCGGATCGCGTGGGTCTGATTGAAGGGCCATGCACACGCAATAGCCCTTCTTTTTCGGACAATATAAGCTGTTCATTCAATCACTCTACTTCGTAATAGCAACTCTATTTTGGTTAATTTATTCATAAATTTTGGTCTTTATATCCTTTGTCAGAGCGCGAATTTCTTTTATATCTTCATGGATTTCAATGGACCGGCAATCGTGTTCTGTGAGCTTCTTATCAAAGGTGTCTGTTTGCCTACCAATCGAAAATTCAAGAAGTTCCAGCGCTTTTGCTATGTTATCCGTCGATTTTCTGCTTTCGTTAAGCGCTTCTGTGTTGTTGTGTACGACTATGTTTAGTTTTTCAATTAGTGGTTTAAGCGACTTTACAAACGTTGCATATGACCAGAAAACGACTGCCAAAGCTGCTATTCCGGCGCCGTAGTTTTGAATATCCAATGGCGTCATTTAATCACCCCTATTCTTCTTGAATTGTTGTTCCTGTTGCGTCTACCCAATCTGTGCCGCTGTACCAGACCGGCTTGCCTAATGTTGTATGAAAGAAAGTCATTCCTGGCAGAACCATGCGGTCGCCATCATCCGTGAAAGCAGCCGTATTTTCTGCCGCAGCCGGGTAGTTAAAGAGGTGCGAAACTTTAAGACCATCTGTTTCATCAGCACCGTAGACAGATAGACTGGAATCTCCCGAAACCTCCAGGTAAGTCGCGAAGGTATCTATTTGGATATTCCTACTATCATACACCGAGATATCGCCTTGAATGTTCTCCTCGTGAGTCTCCAACAACACGTTTGCAGAGTTTTCAATGCTGATGTTATGGGTGCCGTGGTGACATGTGATGCGAAGCTTTACAAGAGTACAGCTGCGTACGTTTATCGAGGCTGGGGGCACCCACGCATACAGCGTTACGGCTACACCTACAGGTGCTGCCAAATATTCGATTGGGAGTTCAGCATTTATATCGCCAGCGATGATATGAATGTTGTATTCCTTTTCAGGATTTGCAAAAGAATATGTCGCGAATGCCTCTTCAATGGAGGCGAATCCATCAAATAAGCTCCCATCACCACCAGGTGCTGGCAAAGTAGAGCTTACCTTAATAAGCAGCGGCAGGTTTACGTTGTTCACTTCGTAGTCACCGTGCGCTGTTACTTCCAGTACTGTGTCCGAAGTAACACCAGTCACTTCGAAAAAGCCCGACTTAAGCGGTGACCACGGGTCGTCCCCAGGCGTCGGGGCTACAGTTAGGAGGTCGCCTATGGAGACTTCAGACAAGAACTGCGTTCCGACACCTGTCAAGGTTGGGTCAGTGAAATTGGTTATAGTTCCCGTCAGTAGCGTGGCACTGCCTATGAAGACGGCTTCCGGCGCATCCGGCAGCGCGCTCTCTGCCCCAACGCTGATTGGTACGCCGTTGACACGGTATTCACCTGAAATATCTAGGTTTCCGCCATCATCAACTGAAAGAGCGTTCGAGCGAGTTGTGCCGTTGCCGTTGCCAACAACAAAAAGAGTGTTCTCTAGCGGATTATTATATTTCCCTACAACAAACTGCGCTTCTCGGTGTGCGATGTTTTTTACTCCAAAGCACGCTGCCGCATACCCACACACCTTGTTGTCATATCCGTGAACAAAAGATGCGTCTGCGTCTATTTCGTCCGTAATCGGATAGATAGGCGCTCCGACCGCTGTGCCGAACGTACCTTCTCGAAAAGGGTCGCCCTCTAAGTAGATGCGACTTCCCACAATGCTGCCGATCTCCCACTTCTCGTAGAATCCATTCGTAACCATTAGAATATGTGACATACCAGAAAACACGCTGGCGTCCGACACCGAGAAAGATGGATTTGCATAATTTAGCACAGGCGCAGGAGACGCAAGCATTGCACTTTGTAAAACGGCACCGTCAACAAATTCAAAAGGCCCCGCCATTGTGTACGAACCTCCGGCGTGCGAATCGGACGAGAGAGCTTGTGCATATGCGCCCTCGGCGTGACTGTTGCTTTCAGCCGCGTGCGTCCAGCGCCCCTCTGCGTGAGAAGCACTTCCACTCGCTTTAGTATTCACACCTTCCGCGTGGGAAGCAGGGCCGGTTGCTTTTGAGCCATCCCCTTCGGCATTTGAATAATCCGACTCCTGAACCAAGTTTCTACCCCTGTGCATCAAATAAACATTTTCGTTAAAATCAACGTTTTCAAATTGGCTCAGGTCAAGGCCGTCGTCAGTTAATTTGAATATGCGCGGATTGCCGGTAACTGAATGTCTGTATTCAATGTAAAGTCCGTCCACGCCCTTATATATAAATCCTTTACCATAGTCGTCGCCATATCCGGAGCCAATGCCCATTTCTATAACAGGTACATGGTTAGGATCGTCCGGATTAAACCAGATTTTCATTTTTTCCTGGCGTTCGTATTGATATACCATGACAGGTATTCCGGTATCTTCTGTTGTCATGTGATTGTGTGCTTCGGAATCCCAATATAAAGGCGCTTCGCTTGTGTCTGTATATTGAATCTGCGGTAATTCGTCAAGCCTTGTCGCGTGGATGAATTTAATGTAATTGTCCTCTATGTCGATGTAATCCATTATTTCAGCGCCGACAAGCAAATCTTCGGTTAAAAGATGGTCTACCGTCAGTCTTGCAATTCGACCTTCCTGAGCATAAAGAATATTTGTAATCACGGTATCGGAAACAATAAGCACCGCTTCTAAATTCTTTATTTTTGCAGCGTCGATCTCTAAGATGTTGTTGTCGTCTAAATTATGAAGTAGCCATTCAAGTTCTTTCCTGAGTTTGAAATAAGCATCGAATAGATTGTTCAGCGTTTCTTTGTCGTTCTTCCCGGCTTCGGGATATGGCAGCATTATAACCTACCCCCTATTGAAAGGCGTTTAATGGCTCTCACAAGCACGTTTCCGGTACCAGTTACCTTTAGTCGATACTTATTACCCCTTACTCTAACAGGTATCTTTACCACCCTGTCAGTCGTGCTGTTGTAGGTCTTAATCGACTTAAACTCACTTCCGGTATAGTCAATATACACTTGGATTGAGGAACCGGTTGAAAGTTCTGCATGAAGTTCAATGTGAGTAACAAGCTTATCGTGAAACGCGTCTCCGTCATAATAAAACGGCGTTACAAAGTTCCAGGATATGCTTTCTGTACCTGAACCAAACTTATAAAGTTTTCCATCCGCACATAGCGCATACAAGTATCCGTTAAGATATGCAAATTGAATCACGTTGAGAGAATCCTCTTTGTGAATCAGTCCGGTTTCCGGGTCGAATACGATCAGATGATAATTCGTCCCATCATAGACTGACGCAAAGAGCTTTTTATTGTCTGTGCCTAAAACACACGCTACAAAGGGTATTTCAAGGTCTTGTGTAATCAACCTAGGCAATCCCCCACTAAAGGCGAATATACCTCTTGGACTAGCGAAATACAGCGTGTTATTAAGCTCACAATAGGCGTTTGATAGTACCCCTTGCCTGACCGTCTCTTGAATCTGAAAGTTTGCCGGTTTATAGCCATATAATTCGTGCATTGAGGTTTCTGTTTGGAATACGACGTGATTTTGATAAGCGGTTATGCCTTTAATATCACCGTTACCGGCAATGTCCGCAGCCCACGAATCATTCACCGTACCATCTAAATCCGAAAAATCATCCCAAGTGGTATGATCTCCAAGTTTTGACGCATAGACATTTTGTCCTTTAACACCGAATATCCGGTTCATATGGACCGTTACATAGTCAATGTCCGGCGCTGTGAAAGATGCAAATGTTCCGTTTACTGTGTCATAAGCCTTTTTATCTGGGAAAATAACGATGTACTTATTAAATTCAACCATCGATTTAGGACCAGCGGTAACAGTTCCCTTCACAACACCATCGTATTTAAACGACGTTCCTTCCACCGTAGCCAGCTTGAGACCATCAGAGAACAATGCCGTAGCGCTTGTAAGCGTTGATACTAGCGTTCGCGGTTTCCTGGGATGAATGAACGGAAATCTATCACTTGAGAGGTTTTGCATATCTGTAAATTGATTGTTTTTTACAGTGTCCGTCATATTGAGTCCTAAAAACTCGCCTATAACGTCCGTATTTAGTTCAATGTTTCTAGGCTCAACCAAATTCAAGATAGCGCACCCCCTTTACATATAATTCGTGAATCTTGTTGCGGTCTTTGTAGATGATCTGTTTACATGGTTTCTTAGGTCCATATAGGTATTCATATACTGACCATAAGACAATTGGTACAAATCCTGCCTTCCATCCTCTAAATCTATCTTTGCATAGAGATATTCCTCATAAATACGGTCAAATTCTTCAGGAACGCCTAATGTATCAGTCGTCGCGGTCATGGTGACGTACTCTGTGTTGTCATAAACGTTCTTTGCAAGATATGATTCAAGATCGTTTAGGTGTCTGATGTAGTCCGCTTCCGTAAAGTTATTCGGTTTTGTTGCGGACACAATCGCTATTACATCAGAAATCAGCATAATTCACCTTCTTTCTAAAAAAGGGTAGCCGAAGCCACCCTAAAATTTTGATACTACCTCATTGTCGAATCGTCTGACGAGTCCTCTCAGGTTTTCGGCACCTTCCATAAGCTGCCGCTCTGCCTGGTCAATCGCCATATAAACGAATCGAGGAATCATTACCTTTTTACCGCGTTGAATTTGATAATTGCGTCCGTTGATCGTTACAATAATGTCGTCTTTGTAGGTGTCTCCGTCATAGATTGCCTTAAATTCAACCTTCTCATTAAGCCACGCGGTTCTTTCAGCTTCTTCCTGGGCCTTTTTAGCCGCTTCCGCTTCTTCAATTTCAGCCTTGCTCATAGTCTTTACCACTTCTTCAGCGACTTGTTCAATAACTTCCTCAGTAGTTTTCATTCTTGCCATTATTATTCTCTCCTTTAATAAAAAAATGGGAGAGGGATTATTCCCTCCCCCTAGTTAATTCTAGTTTGCGTCGGAGTTAAAAGTTGAAGCGGTCTCAATTCTCAGGATAAAGGTATCTGTGAGAATCTTAGCGGTCTTAGTCGCCTTCCAACCAGTAGTCGCACGTTGGTTGAGTGGGTCAGCAGTACCGGCAGAACCAAGTTGCTTGACGATGAACTCAAGTCCACCACCCTCAACATCAGTTGTACCATATGCGTCTTTACCAACAATCAGAGTGGAATAAACCGCTCTACCTTTGGCACCAGCTTCGCCCGGATACATAATGTCAGAGGAACCAGGGGAACCGGAGACAGTTTCGTTTACTGTGATTGTAGCGGCACCGGCAGAACCAGCGGCGGCACTTGCAACCGTATAGAGGTAGCCTTTAACGATTACAGAACGTCCGACAAGCGCAGCGGCATCACCAGCGGTGAGAGCTTCGTCCATAGTGAAGGTTTTAGAGGCGACGGACGCAACACCGAGGTTTCTGTTTGCGGCAGAAAGATCGTCAGCGGTAAAGATTTTAGCTTCAGTCGTTTCAACAAAACGAATACCGTTCAGGCGACCAATCTCACCGTTGAACATTTCTTCAGGAGACGCGTACTTGTGCCAATCTTCCCACTTGGAATCACTTCTAAGATCGTAAGTAACGTCCGGATGGATAATACCAACAAAGTCTTTGCCAATGGTACGCGCTTTGTTGTACTTCATGTTTCTTTGAGCGAGAGTCGTAGTCGCAACACTCATGTAATGGTTTCCACTTGCTTCGCCACCAACAAGCAGATAACGAGCAGTAACGCTGTTTGCACCGTACTGAACGTTTGTACCACCGTTGATAATGTCTCTTGTAACCGTATCGAGAGTTTCACCGGCTTGCTGACCAAGAAGCTCAGTCGCTTGAACCAGGTTATTGTCGATAGCGGTCAGCATGAGAAGGTCAGACAGCGTTACATAGTCACCGAATTGGGAGATCGTAGCGGTAACGTTGCTTACTTCGAGGGAACGTCCATCTGGAGTTACACCCTCAGTAAGTGGCGTGAGCGCTTTCGGGAATGGAGTATACTTTCTAAATTCAATCGTTTTGCCTTTACCTTTAGGAATCGGCTTTTTCTGACCGAACTGATCATGCACCAGGTAAGGTTTCGCATTGTCAATCAGATAATCAGAGTAGTAGGTTTTCATTTCAACGGATAGATCACTATCAGTCGTAACTTGCGTGTTAAGGTCAAACATCGCAAGGTCAATTTCTCTTAACAACATATCGTTCATCGAGCTTAGCCCCTTTCGTTTATCGGCCCAGCTTGACAGTTTCGCCCCTCGCGGCTCTTTGTGCAAGCTCGGCTCGCTCTTTTGGTGTGAGTGATGATACATTCTTCTGAACAACAGAACCATCCTTTGCAGACGATGCAGCTTCTTTAGGTCTGACACCCTTTGCCTGAATGTTCTTGATCGTCGCTTCTTCGGCTTGCTTGGCGACGTTCTTTTTTATGTTTTCAAGGTGCGTGATCTCATAAGCCCTTTTAAGAGGGATGATTCCAGACTTCGCGAGTCTGAAAAACTCAACGGCCACTTCGTCATTGCGACTTAGAAGCTCTGCAAGGTTAAAATCCGGGTAGGATTCTTTGACTTCGGCTTCCTCTTGTCGCCATTTGTTGGCTATACGCTGATTCTCTTGTTCTTGTTGAGTCATTTGTAGTGCCTTTTGTCCCCTGCGATACTCTAAATAGGTGTCCGGGTCCATGTTCTTTCGATAGGCTAAATCCTCAATGGATTCCGTTTTAAGGCGTTCCAGTAATGAGTCCTCAGAGTCAACCTCGTACTTCTCCATCAGATACTCCATTGTTTCGCTGTATCTGCCTAGCTTCGTCTCAATGTCTTTATACTTCTTGAGCCGCTTGTCGATGATGCCCTGGGTACGCTTGTGGAACGTGTCTTTGTACTCTCCATTGATTAAACCCTCGAACTCTGTGTCATAGTCTCTTTGTGGCGCTTCTGCACCTTCTGCGCCGCCTTCGACTTGACTTCCTTCCGCTTGGGGCGCGACTCCCGGTTCCGCACCTTCATCAAATAAGTGAAGGTCAATGTCGGAAAGATAATATTTGCTCATATTTGTCACTCCCTGCGGTCTCTCCCGCGTGTCGTCTGAGGTCTGTTCCCTCGCGTCACCGTCTAGTTACGGATTATGAAATGCCTTTCGGCTAATTGTTAGGCCCCGGCGCGAAAAGGAGGGGAACGCACCGGGTATGTGAAGTAAAAGGAGGGCTAATGTCGCCTGCGTTTCTTAGGCTTTTGCTTTGGCTCACTTATCCTCATACTTCTAAATTCATCTTGCGTAACGAGTCTTTCAACCGATTCCCTCATTCTAGGGGATTTAGGTCTCAATCCACGTTTAATAAGTTTTAGACACACTTCAGCAACATCAAGATACTTAAAGTGTGAATGATAACCATTCGGATGGTCCTTGTCCGGCTTTAACTTTGTATTGACCACAACGAAATGTCGCTCTGTGTCAAGAATAACAAATCTGTCATACCGCTTTACAACGTCTGCCATTAGGACCGCCCCTTGCCCTGATTATAACCTAATTGTCGAAAAATGTCGAAAAACTGATTTCTTGTGGATATTTTTTCTCAAGCTGCATCAATCCAATGTGTACCGTAAAGAATACCGCATCAATGATGGCCTGTTCCTGCTCGTCCATTAAAGGATTACACCGAATACTTAAATGACCGCTTTCCAGGACCATCTTTGTAATGTCCGGCTTCGGAGATATGTTCATTAAGGTATCAGACAGCGCCCACATTAGAGTTGAAATCGCCATACATACAGAACTGTCCGCGTGATCTCTTACGTCAATCTCCTGGTAGCCGTAATCATCTTTGTAAATTCGCACCTTGACCATTGTTTGCCCCCATTGGAATACCGAGGTCTACGCCCCTGTCATTTTGTACGATGGTCTTTAACATTCCGTTTTCCTGTTGTAACGTCTGCACCTGGGCCATGACCTGTTGTAGCATCTGCATGATCTGATCATTCTCTTTAACCATGCGCTTGATCTCGTCGATACCTTCAAATTGCATCATATCCAGCATAACGCGAGCTTCAATCGCCCTTTGAGGATTGAACACACCCATTTGAAACATTTCTTTTGCCATTTCATTATGCGCCGCCTGAGAGAACGGGTCGCGTTTCTCCGGCACTACCTTAATATCGAACACCGGTTTACGATACTTCGGTTCCTCAAAATCACCAGCCATCTGCTGCTGAACGAGTCCCGAGTTATCAAACTTGACGAACTCCATTTCTTCCTGTTCACCTATGCGATATGAGCGCTCAATGTCATAGAACTGACGCACAACCTCAACATAAAGATAGATTACCTGGCTGAACTTAGAATAGGTCTTTGCAATGATGCTTCTGTCAAACTTCCCGGCTGCCTGTTGCAAGGCTATAATTGCGGAAGCTGCGGTAACACCTTTAGATGTTTCACCCCTGGAAGCTTCATTGGTATTCGTGTTGTCCTTAAATTCCTCGATCTTCTGTACCCGGTGGTTCTGAATGTATGCTGGCATCGGATTCTGTACCATTTCTCGAATCATTTCTTCGCCAGGATTGCCGGTTACGTCGATAATATCATTCGTAAGGTCCGCGAACTGCTCTTTATCAATAGAGGATGATTTAGACACAAAGAAACGTTTGCGCCCGGTTGTTAAGGCGTTACGGATAATCATCTGGTCGATCTTATCAATGTATATCTGCGGATTCTTTCCAATGTCTATGAGTCCGAATCCTCTGATGTTGTTTTTCTCCGGGAATAGCGTATCGAAAACGAATGGATAATCACCATGATCATAGAATCCAACGTCTGCATACTCCGGGTCGTTTGCGCTGGCATACAGAAGGTTTTCGCCCACAAACTTTAGATAATGAATGACGATCTTACCCTCGGCGTTCGGCTTCTTATAATACCGGTCAATCACAAGACTCATGCCGTTTGAATCCCACGAATCATCTGTGAGGTACTTCTTCGGTTCGAACAACTTATTGGATTCAGATAAGTCCACGTCCGGGTATTCCATCTTTAGCATTTCATTGTCCACTAGCTTAGTCACATAGACGCTGGCAGACTCTTGAATGTCATTAATGCCCGGCTGGTGATAGATATTGTTGCCATCAATAGAAACAATCTTTCCGCTTCCAATACCGTCTTGTCCGTCCGGGTCGTAAACGACACCGAGTATACCACAACCATGCTTGAGCTTTTCCCACCAGTGTTGATCCCAAATATCCCTAAAGTCATTATACTCAAGCTCAACCGGGATGATCTTTGACAGTCTTTCCGCTTCCTTTATGTCGTCCGGTTCTCTTGGAAGAATATTAGCGGAAGGGTAGAAGTCCATAGCGCTGGCGTGCTTCTGCATGATCGTGTTCAGTAGATGGTGACTCGTCGGTTCCGGGTCGTCCTCGTGATTAGTGTTTCTAATGTAATCCCAGTGACGCGACTTGTACCATTCCTCATTCTCGACTCTGCGAGACTGTAATGCTTCACTTCCTTTTCGGTATTGCTCTAGCTGCTTGACTGACTCTCTAATGAGGGCCTTGTCCATTGGTTCCTGGTCGTTTTCCTCTTTGTCGCTGAATATCTTATCTAAAAAGCCCATGTCACACCTCCTTTAATAGTTACGGATGAATCCAAGTCCACCGACGATCTTGCGTGGTTCACTCTCTAATGGATTAAATCCTTTAGGCTGCGTCTGTTTAATGAGACGTGGTTTAACCGGCCTTGCCATACAGAAATACCGGCAGCTGTCGAGTGCGTGGTCCTCTAACTTAGTGTCAAGGTCCTCAGGTTTATTGGCATCGTGTATCTGCATCGGCATCGTCCTGATCATATGAGGGCAAGTCTTGAAGATGTACATTGCAGCCCTGCCTTCATCATCGAACTTTAACCGCTCTCTGACCTGTACCCATCCAGCCATACGCTTGTTATCAGCTTTGCGGAAGTGTACGCCATTTCTAGCCATGACCTCAGCTATTGATTCGCCGGTCTGAACGTCCCATATGGCTGGGTCCGCTATGCCGTCTATAAAGACACCTTGCGGCTCAAGTTCTCGCTCTATCTCTGCGATCTGCTTTGCTACCTGGTCCGGTGTGAGTCTTAATCCAACGTCCGGTTCACCTGTGCATCCATACCACTCTCTATAAAGGTACGCTACATCATCATGGTCAAGCGCCCACCATTGGACACTAAAAGGTTTTGAATAGCCCCAGTCGAAGGACCTAAACCGCGTCCACGTCCGAGGAATAGGGAACGGCTCGCAAACGTGAGTGAACTTCCTATCAAGGTAGCCATCGTCATTATTGCGGAACTCGCTGAAGAATTGCCCCTCGAATATATCCCAATCTCCATATAACAGCGCCTTCTTTTGATTCTCCGGCAGCTGCTCAAGTCTCTGAATGTATTTCGGGTCCGCTTCCATTAAGAACTTGTTCTCCTGGACCTTTGCCGGGATGAAGATACGATCTCGACCTATATCATCAATCCACGACTCACCGGGAGTATGTCCATCTATAAAGCGTGCTTTTACCCAGGCATGACCTACGCCGCCCGGGTTAGTTGAACTCTTGATCTGTTTAGGGAAGCTGTTAACACCCCTTATCCTCGATATGAGATAGGTATACATAAATTCGGTAAAGTGGGTAAGCTCGTCGAAGCGAATACAGTCATACTCTGCGGACTGATATTGAGTAACATCATTCTCAGAGTCGCAATAACCAAACTCTATTGTACTGAGTCCGGCGACGGTCCATATCTTTTTACTATCGTTATAGCTGCATAACTTCTGAGGATATAACGTGAGTGATACTTGCATGAGCGATCTCCGAAGTTCCGGAAACGTCCTTCTTAAAATAAGCTGTCTGCTTCCCTGGTATTTTAGTGCGAATAAGAGGGCATCTATTAATTGTGCGTATGATTTGCATTAACCTCCGCCGGCAGCGCCGCCGAACAACGTTTCGTCTGCTGTTGAATCTATAAATGATTTCTGCTTCTTGGTCAGCGTCAAATCTAATTCCATTGGATAGATCACCCCCTAGTCTTAACACCAGGCCAACTATGCCTTAAATTATCATTTAGGGTACAGTTGAGCCGATTATTCACGATTTATACAGTTAAAAAAGTATTTCACCCGATAATTTTGGCACTTTTGATCTAATTTGTGCTAATTCTATTCATAAGAATGTATAAATACATCACAAATCAATGAATATTATTCAATAACTTTGATGCTGACCTCGACTCCCTTATGCTCAACCGTCTGTTCGATCTCCTGTTTGTCTCTGTAATCGTGGTTATTCTTCAGATCGAAGATGATTCCGTTGGTTGCTTTGCCCTTGTCGTCTAGCTGATCTACCTTGTAGGCTTCGATTCTGGCGCACGCACGCGTAATCGTGTCAAGATAATCCTCGCCATAAGTCCTGTAAAGCGACAAAGCGGACCTAGTAATGCCAAGCTTCACACACATATTAATCACAGAGGGTTTGACTAAGAATTCTTCTACAACAACTGGTTCTCCGAGTCTGTTGAGTGCTTCGCGCTCCGCGACGATTGGCTCCCCATCATCTTTATAACCGGCTATGTAGTTTTCTTTTAGGACTGTATCTCTGGTGATCTCGTCGAAGTATTTGTTGATTGCATTTTCTAAGTCTGCTGCTGTTGGGTATTCTTTCTTGTTGCCTATTCCAGCCATACTTTCACCCCCGTGTGGATAATGTTGTGGATTGTGTGAGTTTTCGCCTTGATTTTACCATGATTGAGGGGGAATGTCGAAAAGTGTCGAACGATTTAACGTGGATTGAGTGAAGTTTCTTGTTTACATTGTGTTGGGTGTGTGTATAATGAGAATATAAACAACGTGGATTTGATGAACATTCAACCAAAAGGAGGAAATTAAAATGACTAAAACACAAATCGGTATCGGTTTCATGGTTAGGGGAATGCAAGCTGCTGGATTTGGACACGAGGAAATCACAGCGATGAAGGAAGCGATGATCAACAAAGATTTTCGCAAAATTCAATTCACTCCTGATTCCTACTACAACGAAGAAGATTGCGACGACTACAAAGAACCTAAGAAATAGTCGAAACGCCCTCCGGGGCGTCTACCTGGGGATGGTCTCCCGGTACTGATGAGACAGACCATAGGGGGTAACGTGGATTATGCAAAGTATCTGTGATTGTGTTTGGAGATCATCTACCACTTGTAAAGATTGTAGAAGGGAGAATGAAGATGGAATTATACGAGATCAAAGAAGTGTTGAGTTGGATGGCAATTTTAATGACGGTGTACTGCCTGGCATCATTTCAATTGATGTTGACGATAGCAAGGAGGTTACCGCGTGAAGATAAGGGTCAATATAAGCATCGACAAGGATTTATTAGAGCGACTCGACGTTAAGCTTGAGAAGGATAGATATAATCGCTCTGAGTGGGTCTCTAAGGCCATTCGCGATTATCTAACGGAGGGCAAAGGTTCTGCGAAGTGAACTCGTGACCGCTTCGCCGGGCCTTATGCTCACCAAAATAGGAGGGTTTTGAATGAGTAAGTTTGATATTTACAATAAAGATGGGGTAAAGATACTTGATAGCGTTGGATATTTAGACGTGGTGATGATGCTAAGAAATCATCCGGGAATAACTTATAGGAGGGTTAATGAGATGGAATATGGGACAGTGACATTTGAGGGTATTGAGTATGAGCTTACCGATCAAGCCGAAATGACTAGCAGACTGCTGCCTTATCGTAAAAACTACTTTGAGGTTGAGCATGGGGACGAATACGATTTTGAAATGTCGGCACCAGCACTCAAAGATGGCAAGAAATACATGGTTTACTGGATATTCAGCGAAATTAAAGGCCAGGAGCCGGAAGATTTGTCCGGGTATGATTATAGCGTTGTAAACAGAGTTGAAATTTATGAATAGGTAAAATAAAAAGGACTCCGGTTAAGGGGTCCTTTTTTTAGTGCTTCAATGCTTTTTAGGTGTGACCAACCAAAAATCAACACTTTCTGAATAATAACCATTTGATTCTCCATACCATCTGATTGTCACATATCCTTTTGCTGTCGCCAATTTATAGAATGTCCATGTGTAGCTTTCTGAATACTCTTTGCCTGGCTCGTCGGAATTTGTTACTTCTTCTGCCATTACAATTGGTGTGCCGATTAGGTTTGATAAATCTCCGCATATGTCCTCGATAGTCACACTTTCACAACAATCTTTATAATGAAACATTTCGAATATGTCTCCGTCTTCACAAACAAACCTAAGGTGATCGTTTCTTTCTTGGTCTATGCTTTTCAGCGTCTTACCTAGAAGCATTTCAATTCCTTCATTCATCATTTTCAACTCCTTATTTATGATCTGAATCCTGTGAAGTGTTCTATGAAATGAAAGAAGTCATAATTGTATCCGTTGAATGTAAGATCGCTGCCGCGCATGGTGTGTTTTATAACTCGTTTGTTGTATTGATTCTTTCTACTCGATCGCTTTGATTTCTTTTTCATCCGATTCATCCTCCAATCTTGCTAGAAATGTACCTCACCGTCGTCTAGTTGTGGCGATCCGCTTTGAAAGTCTCCCAGTTCGTAATCTCCGGTGTCGTGATCTGTGGTGTCTTTCTTCTTTTCCATCAGAAATTCAATGTTTTCTGCGGTGACTTCTGTTGTGTATCTGGTTTCGCCCTCGTTTGTCTTGTAGCTGCCTGTGGTGATCCTGCCTTTTATAGCGACTCTGTTACCCTTTTCGAGATACTTGGCAGCATTCTCAGCTTGCTTTCCCCATACTGTGACCGGAATAAAGTCTGCTGTGGGGTGACCTTTGGACTGGGCTTCTTCTTTTTTCTCTTTGCTTAGGTTCCGATTTACTGCGATGATCATTCTTGTTGTCGGTGTGTTTGTTGATGGGATATACCGTAACTGTGGTTCTGATGTAAGCCTTCCGATTAAATTCACACTGTTCAATATAATCTCTCCTCGTAATATCCATTCTACGGTCTGTAACGTGCGCTAAGTCGCTTGTTAGAGACTTCGTTTTGTGTTTGCCTACCTTCGCTATGGGTTGATGTGTTACACCTTGTAAATGACCACTAATACACCCTCGCGCTCGTTGTACTTCTTACTGTGTTTTCCTTCAACGATTTGCTTATCATCGAGGTAGGCGATTTTATTTAAAGAATCCTCCACCGATTTTTGTATATTACTATTATCGGGCTTCTTCGTCGGCCTGATCTCGTCCGCTAACATAGCTGCTCTCTTTTTCTTGCTGGCGCTCATTGGGACCGGAACGTCGATGTAAATATCCATCCCTAACGCGCCTTCATATGGTGTGTGATCTGGATACTCTTTTGAAAAGCACCATTTAACGTAATTTTCATAGTTGACCGTCTCTTTAGGTGTATAGGCGTGTCCGGTCTTTGTGACTCTAGCTCTCTGTTTTGCTTGGGGTCTGCCCGGAATGTAGAATTTCAGCACGTTTAATCCTCCTAATGGTGATCTTATCTTCTTCAATAGTGAAGTCCAGGTCATATTTTTCAAAGTTTTCAGCGATTGTCTGTTTGTCAAAGACTCTAGGATATTCAAGCATTGAGCAGAGATACATTCTAGCGCTGCCTAACTTGACTTTGTAATGATCTATCGTTTGATTAGCCAGGGCGAGAAGTCTTTCCTGCTCGTCCTTCTGCTTTCTGATTGGGTCGATGGCCTTTCCTAGCTTATCATTGAGTTCGTCGAGCTTCTTATATTTTTCCTCAAGTTCTTTGATCTGCTTCTTAGCTGCTTTTAACTCTTTAACTTTCTCGTCAAATGCTCTTTTCTGCTCTCTCATGGCCCATTGTTGATTGTCGTTCATGGTTTACCCTCCTAAAATTCAAATATCATCTGTTTGTTGTGTAGTGTCGCATAGTCGTGTTCTCTGATGGCCCCCGGACTATCTGTCCAGTTGTCCATAAAGTAAACCGCGTCGCATACGTCGATCATCGAATAGCAGATTCTCATATATTCATGGTTCTCAAATCCATCTGGCAGTACAGCAGGATTCATCACAGTATGTCCGATTTCTTTTAGTTGTTCCGCTGTCTTTGCAAATCTCTGTCTGTAATCGTCGTACCCGGTGATCTTACCGGCAATATATACTTTCATGTATTCACTCCTTCTCACTTGTGGGCTTTAGCGACTTAATCTCTTTCTCAAGTCTGTTTACTGCGTCTACCAATTCGTTGACTTTATTAGTTGTTTTTTCAAGTGCTTTGCATAAAGTGTCAACGTCTTGACGTGAGTTGTGAATTATCCCATTGTTAAGACCTGTTCTGAATACAAGTTTCAATTTATCAATCATCTAAATCATCCTCTGAATCATCATCTTCAAAGTCATCTAATTCTTTCAACCCTTGCATAAACTCTGTAATATCAACGAACATCAAAGCGTCACACAATTTTTCAGGAATATCCACACCTGAATCATAAATCTGATCTTCAATTCCTTTTTCTTTAGTGCTGTAAATACCTCTGCTTTTTTTATACCAAGTGTTTACAAAGGTTTTTCCATCAATCTCAGCGGTGATCTTACCTTCATCTGCTGTTATCTCAATCGTTACTTTATTCATCGTTTTAATCCCCTCTCTAATTCGTATAACCCTTCATTCCACTATCTCAAGTGGACAGTTTGACATTAATTCTTCCCATGTGTTTTCAATGTCATAGTCGTATTCAGGTTGCAAATTACAACAGTCGTTACTATCAAGCATCGGACATTCCATGCAATGCCACTTTTCCATTTCAAACTCAACTGTAAATTTCATTACTGCGCACTCCCCTTCTTATTTCACATAGTCAAACAACACCGGCGGCAGCTTATCTATAAATTCTTCATATAGCATATTCATCAAAATTCTCATATCGGGATGGGCAGCTAATGATGATCTGAGTTTTATGACGTGTCGCCACTCTCTGATGTTTGCTGTCATTATGAGTTCTGTTTTAAGCGATAATGGAAGTACCGCGCGGGCGTTTTCTGGCTTTTCTCCATAACCGAGAAGTAATTTATATATCCATTGATCGTTTTCGCATTTTTCTTTCCACGCTTTGAAAGATACATCGTCTAAGTCAACTGGTGCGATCACTTCAATATCGTCATACTTTACATACCTCGTTGATTCCTGGCTATATGACGCTATTCTGTGACGCGTCAGTTCGTTTGCTATGGCCCGGTCGGTAATAATCCTCACTGTGATAGAGACGTGTTCCAAGACGGACTCATGGCCCCTGCGGATGATGCTCTTAACAAACTTCTCAGCCGAATCGTCTTTGATATTGCCTTCGGATTTGTAGCAGACACGTCCGCAAATTTCCAATTTCTTGAGTATCGCGTCTTTGTCTATGTTGTCGATGATCTCAACCGATGGTCTTACGATCTTCATAATATCCCTCCTTGATGCGTTCCAGGGTCCTTTGCTCTTTTGCCGGCCAATGTCTTGTTACATCAAAATCTCTGATCTCTTTATCTTCCTCGATCTGTTTGAGTACCAACCTTACGTCTCCTAATTCCTCAGATAAATGCTCAACGTCCCCGGACAGGTAAGCTTCATACACCTCATCAACTTCTTCGTGCAGCTTCGCTATTTGAGCTTCGATGCCGAAATGCCTGAATATTTGACTGCGTTCCATTTTGCCCATGAGTGACTATACTCCCTTCCTATTACCTCGTCTCTTTTGCTGTTTCTTTGATCAATGCCCTGTCTAAATGCCTTGTATCCTTCGCAATTGCTGTGACAATACAAATGTCTATCGTCACACCCTTTGCATGGACATTCAACCACACCTGATCACCCCTCGGAGATATTCAATCGAGGTGAATGTCTTAAAGATCGTGCGGTATAATTTCATTTGTCCGTCTGCTTTGAACGTACTCATTTTAGGTATTTCTTCATAACCGTTGGTTTCCATGTATTTTTTCACTTCGTCGATTATGCGTTGTTCCACTTCGGTAAAATAAACCTCGGCATTTCGTTTTGTTCTGCCCCTCAGCACTCTCTTTTCATACTCCGCTTTTGTGCATAGTTTGTGTTGTCTGCAAAATGTATGGAGATCGCCGTATTTGTTTACTATTTCGTCCATCAAATTGTATTTTTCATATTCTTTGAATTGATTTGGCGTTGGGAAGTGATTCTGTCCCAACCTCAACATCAAATCAAGCACCTGTTCTTTATAGTCGTCCATGCCGGCCCTCCTAGAAACTGTTTTCTATAAGCCATTCAATCATCAGGTCAATAACGCTGTCTGATGCAGCTTCGTAATTGTCGGTCCTGATGTGCCAGTGTCCATTGTGATATTTGATAACAACGTGTTCCGGATTCATGTCAAGGACCGTCATCGCGTTTAAGAAGTTTGTGTCTCTGATTGCTTCTGCGCTTAACTCTATCGTTTTTTTGCTATACATAATCAATCGCCTCCGTCGCTGCTCTGATTTCATCTTCCTCGATGTATTCAAGTTGCTCAATTAACGCTTCCAGGTTATAAACACCATCAGACAGTATATTATCCATGAGTTGATCAAAAACTTCATCCGGTCCGCATTGCTGTGCGATATTCTCAAGGACTCTGATTAACGGATTCATGCTTCCATCACCCCCGCAACGTCATAAAGTACACTTGCTGTCTCTCTCATATCGTGCATTTTGGACCAGTATTCAATCCGGATGAACTTTCTAATCTCTGCCGGGTCCTCTGAAATGTAATAACCTTTGCCAAAATTCACAACCGGAACGCCTGATTTACGCAGCTTCGATATTTGATCTCTAATCAGTCTGTCCGGATAACCCGTTATATCAACGAGGTCTTGTCTCGTCCTGGCTTCCTCTGGTCCTATGCCTAAGTATTCAATCATCGTAAGCGCCCTCCCCAAGATCACTTAATAATGCTGCAAAGTCAAATAGTTGATTTGCTACTTCTTTTCGTCCATCTTCCGGCGCTGTTTGCCACGTCGCTTTAAGTAATTTTGAGGTTTCCTCAATCTCGTCGCACAACCAATTGACTAATGCTTTCTTTACTACCTCGTCAAATTCCTTTTTTAATCCATTTTCGTTCAAATCTAGGTGTAATTTCTTCCAATCCACGTTATTCGCCCCCAATAAGTTTTGTTGTTTGCTCGATCATCAATTTTACATCGTTTGGCAGCTTATCATATTCCATCTTCTGCTCTGATTTTATCTTGTATGACTTGATAAATTGACTCTGTACGACGGTTTCTAGTTCGCCCATATCCATTTCGGCCCATGCTTTAAGCGCGTAATGGTCTCCGATTGCTGACTGTATCTCTTTCGGAAGGAAGTCGTATTCGCGTTTCGCATTGTAAATTCCATTCTTGAGCGCTTTTCTCACAAGCGCCCATGCTTCCTGGCCGGTCATTGGTTCGACCTTGCCTTGAATTACATCAATCTTCTCAATAATGTCCGCAATCGTCGGGGGCCACTTTTCAACCCTTCTATGAGATTTTACCGCAGCCATTACTAAATCTGAGCTGTATTCCTTGAGATCATCCATCCATATTTCAACCATGAGTCTTGCATCATCCGGCTTTAATTCACTGGCCCATCTTGGATATGACACCCGAATGTAAGTCATTATCTTTAACACTTCTTCTCTCGTCACTAATAGTCACCCCTTTGTAGCATATCCAGGAATACATTGTCCGTTCCGCTTTTATCGTTGTATGTCCCCTCGCCAATTTTAATGAATTTATCTTGCTTCAATATCCAATCAATATTACATCCGGTCCATTTGTTATTTCTTCCGCTCAAAAAATCACTTTTACCAACATTACTAAACACAGCTTCAAAAGCATTGAGATCTCCATCAACTTCTTTCCACCTTGCTTTTATTAGCCGTTTCCTTCCCTCTGAAAGCATTTTGACTCTCGGTAAAGAAGGACATAAAGAGTGATATAAATCAATAACCTCTTGATATGGTATTTGTTTGCCGCGCGAACTTTGTTCGCAAGATATAGATTCGGATAAGGATTCGGATAAGGATTCGGATAAGGATAAGGATTGGATTGGATTAGGCGGAAATTCGCCGCAACTCGCCGCAAGTTCTTTATCTTCGTCGCAATTTACTGCAAAATTTAGAATTTCGTTAAAAGTAAACGTTTTTTTCCTTTTTAGATTGCATGACGGACAGGTAACTCTTAGATTTTCAAAAGTTGCTCTTCCGCCTTGGTTCACCGGTACAATATGGTCAAAATGAATTGCTCCGGTATTCATTTTGATAAGATTTTTGGCGTCCAATTCAAACGGATTCAGATTTTTTCCACAACTTCCGCATTTAAATTTTGATTCTTCCAAAATCGCAATTTTCATTTCTAACGACACAAAACGCCTTAAATACCAATCATTAATACTCGTATCAGTGGGGTCTGGCATTTTTTTCTTGCTATCCCTGACTCTTTGGTGTTCGTTCCAATTTGGAAAAGCTGCATATATATCTTTCCTTGGTGTTGACGTGTAAAATTCAATTTTCCCGATGCCGGATAATTCAACAAGAGCTTCGTTAATATCAAACTGTGTTATTACATCGGTTTCTCGTGGATATAATCTAGCCAACATTATTTCTGTATCTGCATTAAAACGTCCGTAGTCGTCCGCATATGTTATTAGTCTTTTATATAAGTCTTGTGAAAATATAGAACATGACGCCAACCCCCTAGATGAGCAGATTGTTTCCTTGATAATTCTATTGGGCAATTTTTATCATCCCTTCAATAATCCATTAAAAAATGTTCATTAAACAGCTCTAAAAATTGCGTCCAATTTCTTGATGTTTTGGCTATTTCAACAGCCATTTTAAAAGTATATTCATCCACAACGCAATCTTTCAACATACTCCTGACCTTAATATCATTATGAAGCATATTTTTATTTTTTAAGATCGCCCTTACATACATTTGTTTTGAGTGCATTGGATTTTGCTTTTGATATTCTCGATTTGAACATATTCTATATGTGTAATTTATAACTTTATCAGCATCTTTCCTTGTTTCAAAATATTGATTGTAGGATATTTCTAAAGATTCATACACCTCGTTGAATCCATACCGCTTGATGTGCTTTTTTAGATTTTGTTTTCCGGAATCAGTCAAACCAACATTCATTTTATCTTCCAAGAACGTTTCTATTAACTCAACTTGTTCTTCTTCATATTTTTCTAATTCATTTTTCCACTCGACCATCAATTTCATTTGTTCTCTTTTTTCAGACAATTCTTCCATTTGGTTTCTTTGTTTAGTCACAATGCTATTATCATCTAATAATCGAGCGGACTTTCCGCTATTGCAGCTTTGACAAGCGGTAATAAGATTTAGCATCGTGTTCTTACCACCTTCTTTTACCGGCAACAAATGATCGATGTGCAATATAACATCCGGTGCTTTCTCACCACAGTATTGACAAGTGAATGAATCTCTTTTAAAAACTTCAAATCTCATTTTTTTAGAAATGGGTTTTCTTTCCGCCATTATTATCAACTCCTATCTCGGGTAATACGGACATTCGCCGTTTTCGTCATAAACTGGCACTTGAGAATTAATCATCAGTTCTCTTATGACGCAATCCTTTTCACGATCTCGGCAGTGAAAACAATGTCCGTTGATTACACCTTCAGCAAGATCATAAAATGCTTCCGGGTCCAGGTGAATGAGTTCCTTTGTGCTGCCCTCGTCTGTATAACTGATAGTTTTGCCTTTAAAATCCTTGATCATCTTATGACCTTCATTGTCTCCAACTCTTTCAAACAGTTCCGTCATAAATTTTCCATAGAAACTGCTCGACATTCTGAGATACTTTTTTTCGTTTGTACCTAGATATTTTTCATTCCGGTCAATGTACTCTTTGATTGCTTCGTGCATGACCAAAGTTATGCCGAACATTTCTCTTTCATTCCTGTTCAGGTAATTCCTCGGCATCTTCATCATCCACTTCGTCGTCAATGCTGTTTTTATCCTCAGAACCACGCTCAAACTGCAACTTTCTGATGCTAATTGCTTTAACTGGTATCAAATATCGCCCCGCTATGATAGTTCCTTCTTCGGTGGTTTCTTCGCTTATTACGACGCAACCTTTAACCTTCTTAATTTTAGTGATAAATTTACGCTGTCTTGACTCAACGTCCCAATGGTCCATTTGTGCATCTGTGCGAAATACCGTTTCTCGTTCTTCAAGTGTGTAGGCCATTATAAGTAGTTCCTCCCAAATACGTCTATGAATTCAATGTCCGGATATTTCTTGTTAAATTCCTTCTGCGCCCATCGTTTTAATTTAAGATCTTGCTGCCGGTTACCATGTACGCCCTCATTATTGTCTCTGTGGTGGTGAAAACAGAGATAGACACACATTCCATACTTCTCTGATATTTTACGATTGGCATATCCACCAAATATATGGTGTCGTTCTAGTGCTGTTTCAGCGCCACAAAACCAACATTTGCGGCCTTCTAACGTGTTGAAAGACATATTATTCCTCCTTCGTGTTGGTGGCATTTTGCGACCTAATCACATTCGTTTAGTTCATCTAACCATTTGTCCATACAATCTGTGCAAGTGTAAGAAGATATAGGTTTTCCATCCATAAAACCAGTTTCTCTAATTGCATATTGTCCAATTTGAATTTCACCATCACACCCACCCATGCACTTATGTGGTTTGCGACACTTCACTAACTTTTCTTTGTAATTTTCAATGTCGCCATCATCAAGACCATAAAATTGAGTATCGCTTATACTATAATCTTCTGGTTTATATTTCATCTAATGCGCACTCCCCTTCTACTTTGTGGCATTTTTCGAATTTTTTTCTGCACATTTTCTACAAGCAAAACGGTTTCCTACACCTTTGACTTTTATAAAAATTGGCACTTCATCAAGGTCTATGGTTTTTTCGCAAATAAAGCATTTTTCAAATTCCTTTGTTGTCATGCCATAAAATTTGCGTGAATTTAAAAAGTTTTTATGTGTCATTTTCCATACCTTTTCACCATAAAAAACAATTGAATATTTCTTCTCCGTCACTTTTACTAGCTCCATTTACTTCGCACTCCCCTTCTTATACGCTATATCCCAACCGCTAATTCGCTGAAGTGAATAGGTTTTTTGAGTACCTTTGTGTGTCTGCAATAGTCGCATAGTCCGCAACGGTCCGGTGTGACTTCTCCTTTTTTAAGCTGCTGTATTCTACCTAACTTCCATTCCATTGATTGAATATTCACGTCCATGATGCCCTGGTCTATTCCGATGATCTCAATGTCTGGATATTCTTCCTTTGTCGCCACCGCTAAATATGACGGCAGCTTCTTTTCGTGATTCTGTCTGACGACCTCTTGATAAACCGCCAGTTGAAGATCATATCCCCAATACTCAACGAAAGTCACCCGGCCTAAGTCTTTAACGAAAAATGTATCTCTTATACTTTTCATTACTTTAAGATCGACAATTGCCGTTTCAGGATGGTAAGCGTCGATTTTTATTTTAAAGTCGTGTCCGTATATCTTGCCGGTCATAACAATTTGCTTTTCGCCGTTCATAAAAGTCATAAAGAGTGGGTCTCGCTCTATCCTGGCTATGATTTCTTCAGCTTGTTTGAATTGTGCTTTGAGTTCGCCCTTCTGTGTGAAAATGTCTGGATTTTGCGCTTTAAAGCTCGCTAGGCTGCCCTCGAAATAACTATCAACGTAACTCCCGACTAACATAGGGATTGACGGTTCCTCTTTCCATTCTCCGCGCAGTTTCGCAAGCGCCCTAGCTTCACACCCGGTTTGTCCTAACGTTCCTACAAAGTCTTTATATTGCGATACAGACATATACTTCATATTCATTTCCGGGCTAAAGTAATTCTCATTGTTGAGTTGAGTGACGAGTTCGTTCATTAATCATTCTCCTTTTGGTTCGTAATGGTGGGCAATAATGAATTAAGTCTGCCAATGTCGCTTGGTTTATGTCCGTCCCACTTTGGCGCAAATTCTAACTCTTTCACATCAAACATTTTCCAATAAGGGTTCACGTCATAATGATATGTGTAACTTCCTTCGGGCGTTTCAATTCCAACGATGAACATATTTTCAAACATTGTGCCATCGTCGTGACTCCTGGACTTCCACGCTTTTTCTTTGTTTTGATTGCAAATGACGCTGAACAATACCGCTCTGTGATAATAAAGTTCATTGAACGTATGGTATCCGTCTGATACGTCACCAATTCCAGTTGTAGGTATTTCTAAATATGATTTTTTCATTTCTTCCAAAACCCCTTTTCGTCACTTGCGTTCTCGTATGTCACAAGAAAATCTTTATGGTATTTAATTTTTCCGCATTTGAAACACGCCAACTCCGTCCTGCGTCCGTTGCGGAAATTGATTTCATCACCATAAATATTTCTAATTACTCTGTATTTGTGTTTGCAAAATAACCGTTTTATGAATACCATCAACTTCGCCATCCCCTTCATCTGCGAACTACTTAAACTCAGCATCAAACGGTGTTCCAGCTAAATCCACCTCTTGATAATCAACGTCTGTTGCTTCTTTCTTTTCAAATGGATTGGTCTCGATGGTTGTGTCTTTAAAATCTGGATTATCAATATATTCAGGTTTTGGGTCATTTACATCACCTCTTAAAATGGCTTGGTCAAACGTTTGGGCTTGTTGCATTTGCAGACTCATAATGCCGTACTTTGAGATCAATAATTTCAGGACTGTCTTTTTACCCATAGCGTCAAAGTCCGTTGTCCATTTGGAACCTTTATAACCTTTTGCCTTGTCGTTCTTATAACTCGCTGAATACTGATTAGCGTGTTTCTCCATTTCGTCTGCTGTCATGTAAAGCTCTTTCTCAAATCCATTGAGAAGTTCAAAGTAAGCGTAATACCCTACGACTTTTCCACCTTGATTCCTGTCTGTTCCGCTTTGAAGTTTGATTCTCGCTTTGAATGGGTCCCACGATACAAGTTCATCCTCGTAAATCTCTGTTGCGTTGATGTTCTTATACTGACCTGATCTGATTGCAAGTTGGACGAATCCGCGATACATCATTTGAAACTGTGCTTCACCTTTATAGGGTACGATTGCCGCAAAACCTAAGTTCGGGTCAATTGGAAGGTCAAGGGAAGCTGCCACCATTGCAGAACGGATGATGCTGTCTGGATTGGCTTTTTCTAATAATGCGTTATTGCTCATAACGTTGATGATCGAGTTTTTAAAACCTTCTGCCTTGTCGCCCAACATAGCTTCAATTCGGCTTGAGATACCTTTGTTTGCAAATAGGTATTGCTTTACGATCTGTAAGTTATTCATTGTTTTCCTCCTTCTTTCATAGCGTAAAATAGTTCTGCCCATTTGATTGCAGCTAGTGTAACGTCTCTATCTTTCGAAAACCATTTATTCATACAAAGCATCATATTTATTTTTCTTGGAACCGCGTAAAGATTTTCAAGCTCGAAGTTGTTTCTATTACCATCAAGCGCTATTACTTGCCATCCATCTGGCAACTTTCCGTTTTCTTTTTCGTAAATGTATCTGTTTTTTTGCACCCAATTACTATTTTCTCCATATTTACGACCACCGGCTGCAAAATCGTCTCTTACTTTTACATAAATTTTTCCTGCTGATATTGTTTCACTCCCTATTGGTCTCGTTGGCGAAAAAGGATTCTTTTCTCCGGCTTTAAATTCAACGCCAGCGTGACCGTGATTTACTCCGAGTCGTCTACACTTGTGTTCTATTGATCTAAGTGATTGATTGCAATTAAACCGATCATTGAATTTCTTTCGAAGTTCTCTATAACTGTTGTCCGAAATGTTATCCTTTAAAAATTGCTTTTCTTCATCGGTGAAATTTCTGCGCTTCATCCTACCATCTTCTCAATTTGAGAGTTCTTTAATTTCCCTTCTGCCACAAGTTTATTGGTCCTTAGAACAATGTCAGCATTATTTATCATTTGTTTTGCAAGTGACGATATTGTTTGAGAGAGTATGTTTTCATCTTTGCGCTGGTCCATATCTAAACTTTCATCTACCGCGATGCTTATTCTTTCTCCGAGCACCTTTTGAAGCTCTACCAGTGTCATTTTGCTTCCTCCTTCATATCAGTGGCCTTTGGCGAAATACTTTCTAAATATTGCTCATGTTCTTTTTTTGCTTGGATTCTAGAATATGTATACCTACCTTTAACAAAATAAAGGTCATCTATTTTTTCAATTCCAAACAACTCTCTTAGTGTTCCTAAACGGAACTCAGGGGATTCATCATCCGAATAGTTGAAAGTTCGTTCGGATTGAGATATTTCTTTTGGTTCATCAGCAATCGACCACGATGCCACATGAATGTCATCATCGTTTTTTAATATTTGCATCAAAGCATCGTATGTCTTGGCTTGCAATGCTGATATTTTACGCATGGTTTTTTCATTAACAATTACTCCGCAATATTTACCAAACGAAAAATTGTAATAATTTTTATTGATACGCATTGTTGCGCACTTCCCTTCATTCACGATCTTCAATCTGTTTAAGTACATAATCCTCATGGTCCGTATTCGGTGATTCTTCTTCGGATAACAGTTCTTGGCTGATTAGATTGCCGTTATAGTCGATGGTGTGTCTGACTTTCATTCGAAATCACCCATTTCTTCTAAATCAAAATCCGTTGAAATCAATTGGTGTGTTTGTAATTTTACTGTTTTATTAACACAATCTTCAGAAGCGGTTATGTTGCACTCGATGCAATTAATTGTTAATAACTGAATTTCCAAATTGTTTAAATGTGTAGGTACACACGCTTCAAAATACACCTCTGCTTTTCCTGGCATATCTTCTAAAAACTCAATCAATGTTGATACTTTCATCGTATTAAACCCCCTCGCAATATTTGATTACCATTTGTCTTATAATCCCGGTGTAAATTTCTTTTAATTTAGGGTCTTGCTCAATTACATCAAGTTTGTTTGCTGTTCTTATTGCAGTTTTAGACGCTCCGTTTCTCATTAGTCTGTTTTGTAAATTTTCAACTCTAATTTCTAAATTTGCGTGTGCTTTCTTTTCAAGCGTTTCGTATGATTCGTGCCTAATCTTCAAATGTTCATTCTGACCACCGCCAAGTTTTAATGCTATTCTGTTGATCATGCGTTTGATTTCCAATCTCCAATCATCTTCAATTGGAACCATAGCGTCCTTTATCACTTGAACAGTACCTTGTATCTCTGTGAGTTTTCTTTCTTGTTCAAGGGCTTGCTGCGCCATCATAAATATAAATTCTGCTTGTGATTGCGGCTGTTTTTGTTGGTTTTGCGCTTTTAACTCCTTAATCTTAACGATGAGTTTTCTTCTGGACACGGCATCGTATCTGGCGGCGAGTTGCATAAGACCTTCTTCTGTCATTTCGTAAGCCGGTTGTTTTCTGTTATAAGCGTCCTCGTAATAGATCTCCACAAATATGTGGCGGTCTTCTTCGGGCAACTTTTCTTGTTCGTCCCTTATGTCTCGCATCACCGCGTCGTGTCGCTTTCCAAAATGCTCCGCCACCATACGACTGTCAGCTTTAACTTCGCCATTTTCAATTCTGATTAGTTCGTTCATGTTATAACCTCCTGTTTTCTTCGCTGAGCATAGTCCTTAACTTTCTTCTTTGTATTTTGTTCAACCGCAAGATTTCATCTGAGAGTTCTTCGATTTTGTCATTTTCTTCTCTGGCAAACATTTCTCCGCCAACGATTATAATTTGAACATCACCTTCGTTTGTTTTAAGTTGTAAATTGAACATAGTAGGTGTGTGTGTTCCAAACGTCTCAGAATCTGATGTTGTGTATGAAAAACTTATTAGCGTTGCGTTTTTTAAATTTGTTTTTATTCGTTCTCTAAAATCAATTTTTTTAAATTTTGTTGACCTAATTTTAAACACCCCTTTGTAATTCTAATCAATTATTCTTCCAAAAATGTACCGTCCGTCAACTTATCTTCAAAAAAAAGATATGAATAGTCCTTTCCGATGAACTTAATCAAAAAATCAATTTCGGATTTTCTCCAAGGTGTTCTTCCATATAACTTGTTTGTGAATGAAACACTTGATATTTCTAACATTATTGCGACTTGCTTGTGGTCAATATTCATTCGCGCCAATTCTGCTTTAATATTCGAATACATTTTGTCACCCCCTTCCATGTACCATGTGTCAACTGTAATATATTAGTTTTTGACTGTCAATACATTTTTTTAATAAATATAATCAAAACTTTTTGTTATTAAAACGTGGATTGAGAGGTATAATATATCTAAGTGAGGTGAATTAAATGTATTTTTCGGGTGATCGTTTGAGGAGCGTAAGAGAAAGAAGGGGGTATGACTCAAAAGTCGTAGCTGAAAATATAGGTGTGACGCCTTCTGGATATTCTAAATACGAGAACGGAATTAGTTTTCCGAGTGAATCTGTGTTAGGTAAGATGGCACTTTTTCTAAATGTATCAACTGATTACTTAATGGGATTTGATGATAATGATATTCTAAGCAAAGCAGAAAGAAATAATCTAATTACATCAAATTTGAACGACGTTACCAATGTGCCAATTTTGAGTTATGTAAGAGCTGGAGAATCGTGTTATTCATCAGAAGATATTGAAGGTTATTTTCCGGTTCCAAGATCTGAAATTAATGGATACGAATGTTTTTTTCTTAGAGTTCGTGGGGATTCAATGAAAAACGCGCGAATAGAGGATGGAGATTATGTATTTGTTAGAAAGCAATCCGATGTAGAAAGCGGTGATATAGCTATCGTTTTTACTGATTTTGACGAATCTACAATAAAGCGAGTTATAAAAAAAGGAGAAAAGATAATTCTCCGCCCTGAAAATCCAAATTATAAAGAGAAGGAGTATGATTCTGTTAGAGTCGCCGGAAAAGTTTTATGGGCTAAAATAGATTTATAGCGAGGTGTTAAAATTGAGTTGTGATTATATGCAATTAAGTTTGTTGGATGATGATTTAAAAAGAATCGTTTATTTAGAAAACTTAATTTGCGAACACAAATTACTAATAAAACACTGCATTAAATATCGCGCCATAAAGACGATTCTCACGCCTGTAATTTATTTATCTTTGCTTTCAATACCTTTAACTTTGTTTTATTACTTTATGAACAAACATTATGTTATGTTTTCTTTGCTTTTAATATTTATCGTTTCTACATTCGATGTTTATAGGTTTGTAGAAAAAGATAACAGTTTTTTGTTGGATGTTTTTAGTGTAGATAATTATTCTGAACAGATCAGAAAATCTAAATTATTAATACAAAAAGCAAGCAAAGAAGCCGATATTAGAAAAAGAGGGGAGCAGCCATCAATAAATGAAATTTTACTATCGTTTAGTGGAGAAAAAATTTTTTTGTAGAAGGAAGGTGACAGTATGAATGGTGCAGCGTATGCAAGATATTCAAGTGACAATCAACGGTCCGAATCGGCAGAAGCACAATTGGAAGCAATCAATAGGTATGCTGCTCTTAACGGAATCAACATTGTGCGTACCTACATAGACGAGGAAATGACCGCGACAAAAGACGATAGACCGGACTTCCAGAAAATGATTAAAGAATCTGAAAAGCATTTGTTTGATGTGGTGATTGTGCATAAGTTAGATAGATTCGCCAGGAATAGATATGATTCAGCGATCTATAAAAAGAAACTTAAAAACAATGGCGTTAGGGTGCTATCTGTTGTTGAAAAGCTCGACAATAGCCCGGAAAGTATCATTATGGAATCCATGTTAGAGGGTATGGCAGAATACTACTCTGCCAACCTTCGCCGGGAAGTCTTAAAGGGTATGCAATCAAACGCCAGTAAAGGACGCATAACCGGAGGAAATCCACCCTTTGGTTATGACGTTCTCAAGGATAAGACACTGATCATAAACGAAAGAAACGCCGAAGCGGTAAGAAAGATATTCGAAATGAAGCTACAACAAAAGCCGCTTGAAGCAATCTGCAAGTGGCTTAATGAACGCGGTTATTCAACATGGACCGGTAAACCTATGACCAATGGCACAATACGGTCCATCCTCAGAAATGAAAAGTACAAAGGTGATATGATTTACAACAAAACTTCCAGGTCTGTATTCAGGGATGGAGGATATTTCAATAGCGAGTCTGATTACATGGTTTACAAAGGTGTTATTCCTCCAATAGTCTCAGAAGAAACGTTTAACTCAGTTCAATCTATGTTTAAGAAGGTGAATAATATGAACAAAGCAAACGAAATCTATCTGTTATCGGGTAAAATCTTTTGCGGTAAATGTGGCGGCAGCATGGTGGGTAACAGGCGTAAGATCAACGCCAAGAAAAAGAATGCCGGGTCCTATTATTCAGACTATCAATGTTTTAACAGAAAACGCACTAAGAGTTGTGATCAGAAGGCTATAAAAAAAGAAAAGATCGAGGAATTAATCCTCGACCACCTTGAAAGATTTGTGTTTTCTGATAGTGCTGTTGACTCAATGGCAAATAGACTCTATGACAAATACGTTGATATGAAAAAAGACTCAAAGGACACCGCAAAGATATTTCAAAAGAAACTCGACGAAACGCAAAAGAAAATCGACAAGCTCATTGACGCTATTACAGAAGGATTAAACGTAGGGTCTGTTAAAGAGCGCCTTGATTCCCTTGAGGTCCAAAAGTATGAGTTGATCTCTATGATCGACGATGAAAAAAGCCGGGCAGCTTCATCACTCTCTATTGATGAAATAAAAAAATACCTCTCCATAGGGAAAGGTATCAAGTTTAAATCAATTGAGGAACAGCGTTCGATCATCAGTCAGTACGTTGATAGAGTAATAATCCACGATGATCATGTGGACATTGACCTCTATCTAACGCCTGACGGATTCGAACGTGGATTAGAGTGGTGCGCCCGGAGGGACTCGAACCCCCGACCAACTGGTTCGAAGCCAGCGACTCTATCCGACTGAGCTACGGACGCATGGAGGTTAATTTGTTATTTGTTGCTTGAGCCGATATAAAGAATGGTGACCCATCCGCGGCTCGAACGCGGGACACCTTGATTAAAAGTCAAGTGCTCTACCGACTGAGCTAATGGGTCACATTGGCTGGGGATGCAGGACTCGAACCTGCGAATGACGGAGTCAAAGTCCGTTGCCTTACCGACTTGGCGAATCCCCAAAGTTTAAATGGGGCGGCTGATGGGAGTCGAACCCACGTATACAGGAGCCACAATCCTGTGTCTTAACCACTTGACGACAGCCGCCATGAAGGATGTAAATAGTGGAGCGGGTGAAGGGTATCGAACCCTCGCAACCGGCTTGGAAGGCCGGGGCTCTACCACTGAGCTACACCCGCGTTATAAATGGTCGGGGCGGCAGGATTTGAACCCGCGACCCTCTGATCCCAAATCAGATGCGCTACCAAGCTGCGCTACACCCCGAACTGACAAATACGATTATACCTCAAAGATTCGGGGGGCGTCAACCTTTTTTCTGGTTTTTTTATCGAACTTCTTTTACCAGTCACAAAATCGCCACAAAAGCCCCTAAACATCACATTCTCAATGTCATTCCACCATGCTGACGGGCAGCTTCCAACTTAAAAATATACAAGCCGGCACGTAAAATTACCCTTCTCAACATCAATTATACCATAGCCCGGCTTACCACCACGGGGTCTGGCAGGGCTGCCCGGATTCAAAAAAGTGATGCCGTCATGGCTCAGATTTAATGCAGTATGGGTGTGACCAAACAGAACCAGTTCCGCCTGAGCTTCCTGCGCACGGTAAAAGAGCTTATTCAGGGTATATTTCACGTCATAGCGGTGTCCATGAGTCAGAAGAATTCTGACGCCCTCATAAATAAGAATTCGCTCTTCCATCCGGTCGTCCGGCATCAAACGGGCCTGATGTAAGTCCGGCACATTGCCAGTAACTGCAACAGCTTCGATAGGCATTGATTTCACAATTTCAAGATCAGAGGCAAAGTCTCCGCAATGAATGATAATTGACGCATCCCGGTTGGCTTCTACAGCCTTTTGGATCCAGCTTTTCTCACCGTGGGTGTCGCTGATCACTATCAGTTTCAAAGCACAATCACCCTTTCCTCAGTCTTCATGCTTTACCGCAAAATTGTGATCTTCTGCCAAAAGGCTTCTGAGCTTTAATATTGCTCTGCCTCTGTGGCTGATGGCATTTTTCTCATCACCGCTGAGTTCCGCAAAAGTCTTATCCAGGGACTCTACATAAAACAGCGGATCGTAGCCAAAACCGCCGCTGCCGCGTTCCTCAGAAAGGATCTGCCCCTCGACTTCCCCACGTGCAGTCAAAATTTGATCTTCTTTGACAAACAAGGTAATAACCGTCACAAACTTTGCTGTTCTGCCGCTCTCAGGGACGCCTCTAAGCGATTCAATCAATTTGGCGTTGTTGGCCTTGTCGCTTTTGGGTTCTCCCGCATAACGGGCAGAATAGACGCCAGGCGCACCATTCAAATGATCCACCATTAGTCCGGAGTCATCCGCAATGGCCGGATAGCCGGTCAAACCAGCCACCACTTTCGCTTTTTGAAGCGAATTGGCCTCAAAGGTATCCCCATCTTCCGGAATATCCAGTCCTGCCAGACCCACATCACTGAGAGAAAGCAATTCGAAATCAAATTCAGAGAGCATAGCCTGCAGCTCTTTAAGCTTATGGCTGTTGGAAGACGCCAAAACCACCTTATTCATGGGCCGTCCGCCTTCCCAGCTCATCTGTCAACGCCTTCTGCTGCGCCTCGATCATACTTCTGATTCCTTTTTCAGCGAGCTGCAGGAGTCCATCCAGCTCCGCTCTGGAAAACGGCCTGGCTTCACCCGTCCCCTGAAGCTCAATAAATTCTCCCTTACCGTTCATGATCACATTCATATCCACATCCGCGGAGGAATCTTCAACATAACAGAGATCCAGCAACTGCGTGCTGCCGCAGACACCCACACTGATCGCCGCCACCCAGTCTGTCGTTGGCAGCTGAGACAGCAGACCTTTATCCATCAATTTCTCCATAGCCAGCACCATAGCCACATAAGCGCCAGTGATGGAGGCCGTTCTGGTGCCGCCATCCGCGGAAATGACGTCGCAGTCAATCCAGATGGTTCTCTCACCTAAAGCTTTTAAATCCACAACAGACCGTAAGCTTCGACCAATCAGCCTCTGAATTTCAGAGGATCTGCCATCGAGTCTGCCCTTTGTGATATCCCTTTGCTTCCTCTGTTGTGTCGATCCCGGCAGCATAGCGTATTCCGCCGTGACCCAGCCGCTGCCGGTGCCTTTCAGAAACGGTGGTACCTTCTCCTCCACCATAGCCGTACAAATGACCTTGGTCGCGCCCAGCTCAATCAGCACTGCGCCGTCCGGGTGCTGCAGAAAATGTGTTGTCAGCCTGACCGGCCTTGCCATATCGTGTGTTCTTCCATCCTGTCGGATCATAAAGTGCCTCCTGTATGATTCATTTCTTCTTCTCAATTTTAACACAAATCGCCGTCTGCGACCTATCGAGCTTCCCCTAGAAGCCCAACACCCTGTAAAGGGGATCCACGTCCGGTTTGCCGATGGTCACTATCTCCACATCCTCACCAATCATTCGACGCTGGGCAGGATCCGGCTCTATGACGCCAATGCGGCGCAGTGCAACACCTTGGCGAATTGCTTCAACCTCGAGGATCTGAGCTTTATCCGGGGAGATCGTCATCAGCATACTGCCGCTGCCAATCATATTCAGAGGATTAAACCCAAAAAACTTCGCAAGCTTTTGAGTGATCCCCGCAACGACAATTTCCGAGCCCCATATGGTACAACCGGTTCCGGAGGCTTCACACACCTCCCAGATCGCGCCTAAAGTTCCGCCCTCTGTGACGTCATGCATGGCACTGACGCCTGCCATTCTGCCCATTCGACCTTCCTTCAGAACAGAGAGGGATTGCTGAAGCAACTCCAGTTCGTCTTGATCCTCTTGGCTCAGCAGCGCCTCAAGTTGATCCGCCTTTTCAGCCGCAATGATCACAGTGCCTTCCAGGGCTGCCGACTTGGACATGTAAATCCAGTCACCCGGCTTTGCCCCAGCCGTGGAGATCAATTCTTCGACCGGGACTCTTCCAAGCGCAGTCACCGAAAGCACCATGCGGGTGACGGCACTCGTCACCTCTGTGTGGCCGCCTATCACCGAAACCCCAATGTCTGCTGCGGCTTCCGCAATTTCCTCCATCATGGCTTCAATCTCTTCCAATGCAGCGTGGATTGGTGCCAGGACTGTTACTGTTAAGGCTACAGGTTCAGCACCACTTGACGCCAGATCATTGCAGGACACATGGACCGACAGTTTGCCAGAGCCTTTCGTGGCGCCTGTGATGGGATCTGTTGTCACTACACAGGCTTCAGAACCAAATCGAATCGCACCGCAGTCCTCACCGACGCCCGGTCCCAAAAGGATGTCCTCAGAGTTTAGTTTTATCTTAGAAAGTACGGAATGCTCGAGTACTTCGTTATCCAGTTTGCCTTCTTTCACGATTCGTCACCTCGAATAAATTCTAGAACCAGTGTAACACAGGTCGCTAACTGGCGCAAAAAAGAAAAAAAGCGGCAATACAAGGTATTCACCCGTACTGCCGCTTAATGCATAAATCAAAGTTTCTTACAGTCTGAGTTCATAGTGAACCACTATTTCGTAACCTGGATCAGCCGGATTATTTCCTTTGCTGAAACTATTTCGTTACGTCTGCAAAACCAAAGAACCAAGTGCTTCTGGTTGAGAGATCCCATTCAGTTACATACTCTTTAACCATAACTGGATTTGTATAGTAGTAAACTGGGATTACAGGCATACCTTCCATGAGAAGCTTGTCAGCAAGGTAAAGCTGTTCAAAACGCTCTTTTCCAGTAAGTGCCTTGGAAGCTTCGATTGCTGCGTCATAGTCCGGATTGACCCACTCGCCATAGTTCATTGGGGAACCTTCAAGGAACATACCGAGGTAAGTCATAGGGTCAGAGTAGTCGCCAACCCAACCGCCGCGAGCGATTTCGAAGTCGTGGTTCGTTCTTGTATCCTGGAAGACTGCCCATTCCTGGTTAGCCAAAGTGACGTTGATGCCAAGGTTTTGTTTCCACATTTCCTGAATAGCTTCAGCGATAGCTTTGTGGCCTTCGGAAGTGTTGTAGAGGAGTTCAAACTCAGGGAAACCTGCGCCATCCGGATAGCCGGCTTCAGCAAGGAGTGCCTTAGCTTTTTCAACATCTGCAGTGCCGTCTTCTTTGAAGCCATGGAATCCGGATTTCACGTTAAATTGATTGCCTTCAGCGTCAAAGTCCGTACCTGGGATCATAGAGTGTGCAGGAGTTTGGCCTGCTTTTGTAACAGTCTCAACGATCGCTTTGCGATCAATTGCGTAAGCGAGTGCCTGACGAACTTTGACATCATCAAGAGGCTCTACTTTTGTATTGAAAGAGAAATAGTAAACTGCGTCTTGAGGGAAGACCATAAAGGTAGGATCTTCAGCCATAAGTCTTGGAATCTCTGCAGTCGGCATGTCATCAAGGATATCGATTTCACCCGCTTCGTATGCAGTAAGCGCTGTAGACTGGTCGTCGATCAAAAGACCTTCGATTTTGTCAAGCTTGATTTTGTCAGCTTGCCAGTAGTTCTCGTTCTTGACCATGACGATCTTGTCGCCTTGTGTGTAAGACTCAAGTTTGAAAGGACCGTTGACTACAGAAGCAGCAGGGTCATATGCCCATGCGCCGTCAGCGCCTTTAGCGACTGCATCTTCACGAACCGGGAAGAATGTGTAGAATGCAGTTAAGCCAAGAAAGTAATCCGTAGGGACTTTAAGAGTTACTTCAAAGGTCATGTCGTCAATTGCCTTGAACGTATCTACGTTAGCTTCGCTGAAAATCCAAGAGTACTCTGAAGCTGTCGCAGGATCGAGAACGCGTGCCCATGCATATTCAAAATCTTTCGCTGTGACAGGCTGGCCATCAGACCATTTGACATCAGGGCGAATTTTGAAAGTATAGACCAAGCCGTCATCACTGACAGTGTAACTCTCAGCCATAGCTGGCTCAAGCTTGCCGCCCAATTCTCTCATAAGACCTTCAAACATGTTGTTGATGACGTGTCCGCCGTCGCTCGCAGCATTCAGACCTGGATCGATGGTCTTAGGACCGGAGGAACCGATGTTCCATACCAGAACTTTTGGTGCAGCAGGTTCTTCAGCAGGTGTCGTAGGTTCTTGAGTCGTTCCGCCGCAGCCAGCAAGCAGGCCAATAGCGAGTACGAGAACCATCAGTAATGCCAAGTTCTTTTTAAACAAACAAATCCCCTCCATTATCTAGTAGTGTAATGCTCTATTTATCAGCGCAACTCACAGGGATCCCACTCCCGTGTTACACGCAAATAAATCAGTGTGGATTTGGATACGACGAAATCTTAGCATTTAACTTAAATTTTAAGGATATTTTAATATTAATGTAAATTACTCATGGGTTCAAGGCGTCGAGACAAAACAATATTTAAAATTTTGTAACAATTCGAAATCATCAGAGTTTCTGTAAATGCTGACTTCTGAAGATTTCGTCATATTTTAATCAATGTTATAACTATTCACAAGGTGAATAATTATTTAATCAAGCCTTGCCATTGTCCATCAAATGGCAAGCAACCATGTGACCCTCACCCATATCCTGGAACACCGGCTCCTCAACTGTACACCGGTCAAAGGCATACTGACAGCGCGTTCTGAAACGGCAACCGGAAGGTGGGTTGATCGGGCTTGGAACATCACCCTCCAGGACAATGCGGTGCTTGGCATGAGTCACCTCCGGATCCGGAATTGGAATTGCGGACAGAAGCGCCTGCGTGTATGGATGCATTGGTTTCTCATATAACGCTTTACTTGAGGAGAGCTCCACTAACTTGCCCAGGTACATAACGCCAATCCGGTCAGAGATGTGCTTAACCATGGATAAGTCATGAGCAATGAAAAGGTATGTCAAACCAAACTCTTGTTGAAGGTCTTCCAGCATATTGACAACCTGAGCTTGAATTGAAACATCCAGTGCTGAAATAGGCTCATCGCAAATGATAAAATCCGGTTCGACCGCCAATGAGCGGGCTATGCCGATCCGTTGACGCTGGCCGCCGCTGAACTCATGGGGATACCGGCTGGCGTGATCCTTGCTGAGTCCGACGCGCTCAAGAAGGTCATAAATCATTTTCTGGCGCGCTTCACCAGTTGCAATGTTGTGAATGTCAATGGGCTCTCCAATGATATCTCCGACCGTCATTCTTGAGTTCAACGACGCATAAGGATCCTGGAAAATCATCTGCATTCTCTTTCTGAAGGGCTTCAGCTCATTTTCATCCATCTTGCTGATTTCAGCACCATCGAAAATAATCTCGCCCGCTGTTGGATTGTATAGGCGGATGATCGTTCTGCCGGCGGTGGACTTGCCGCACCCGGATTCACCAACCAGTCCCAGAGTCTCCCCTTTGTAGATATAAAAACTAATATCATCAACAGCCTGAACATTCGTCTTTTTAGTGCCGAAAATCCCTTTATGAATAGGGAAATACTTCTTTAAATTTCTGACTTCGAGCAATATTTCTTTCGGAGTTGTTTCATTCATTATTTTTTCCATTATCCCTTCACCCTCCTGACACCCGTATCGAGCTCCCAAGTTGGGGCATCTTGATGATAGAGCCAACATGCCGCTTTATGGCCAGGCTTTCGCTCATAATACCCAGGCTGATGCTCGAGGCAGATTTTCATGGCATAAGGGCAACGGGCAGCAAACGGACAGCCTTTTGGCGGTTTGATCAGATCCGGCGGCGAACCCGGAATAGGCACCAGACGCTGCTTGTGACCAAGGTCTAACCTAGGGATAGACTTCAGGAGTCCCATGGTGTAAGGGTGAAGGGGTTCGTAAAAAATGTCCTCGGCACGGCCTTCTTCCATAATCAGACCGCCATACATGACGATGATGCGGCTGCAGACATCTGCAACGACGCCCAGATCGTGAGTGATCAGAATAATGGAGGTATTGACCTTTTTCTTAAGGTCCTTCAGAAGCTCAAGGATCTGCGCCTGAATAGTGACATCAAGTGCGGTTGTCGGTTCATCCGCAATCAGAAGATCCGGCTGACAGGAAAGTGCAATGGCAATCATGGCACGCTGCCTCATACCGCCGCTGAATTCATGGGGATAGTTATCCACACGGGTTTCCGGCGAAGGAATACCGACGAGCTTCAGCATATCAATAGCCCGCTCTCTGGCTTCAGCTTTGCTGACTTTCTGGTGGCGGATCACCGCCTCCATGATCTGATTTCCAATTGTGTAGACTGGATTAAGGGAGGTCATTGGATCCTGGAAAATCATAGCTATCTGATTGCCTCGAACACTCATCATCTCTGCTTTGGATTTCTTGACGAGGTCCTCACCTTTAAAGAAGACCTCTCCTTCTTTAATGGTGCCTGGGTATTGAAGCAGTCTCATGACCGACATGGAGGTAACGCTTTTTCCGCTGCCGGATTCGCCAACGATGCCAAGGGCTTCTCCTTTGTCAAGGTGAAAACTGACGCCGCGTACAGCCTGAACTTCACCGACATGAGTATAAAACGAAGTCTTCATATTTTTGACTTCAAGTATTTTTTCCGTCATCTGTTCGTCGCTCCTTTCTATTTGCGAAGTCTTGGATCGAGTGCGTCGCGCAGACCGTCCCCAAGGAAGTTAAAGGAAAGGACCGTCATACTGATAAAGAAGGAAGGCACAAACAGCTGATAAGCATAGGTTCTGAGCCCGCCCATGGCGTCACTCGCCAATGTTCCCCAGGACGCCTGAGGGGCACTGACGCCAAGACCGATAAAGCTAAGGAAGGATTCCGTAAAGATGGCACTTGGCACCATCATGGCCAGGGAGACAATAATTGCGCCCATAGAGTTCGGAATCAGATGGCGTACCATGATTCTCCACGGACTAGCACCCAGAGTTCTTGCCGCCAGAATGAACTCATTCTCTTTGATACTGAGAACTTGGCCCCGGACCAGTCGCGCCATGCGGACCCAGTAGACCGATCCCAGCGCGATGATGATCGTCATGAGACCTGCCCCCAGAACCACCATCAGCAAAATGACATATAGCATTAGCGGAATGGTGTCGACAATATCGACGACCCTCATCATGAAGTTGTCCACGCGGCCTCCAACATAACCGGAGACACCGCCGTATATGACACCAATAAAGAATTGAACAATCGTGGCGACGAGAGCGATTAGAAGTGAAATTCTAGCGCCAAAGAGGTTTCGGACAAAAATATCTCTGCCAAGTGTATCGGTTCCGAACAAGTAGGTCTTATTCCAAACCGTTTTGTCAGCAGTGTCATTTTGCTGACCATTGATGGTCAGCGTAAACTTTGGAGCATTCGGAACATCTTTGTTGATCGCGGCAAGTTTATAATCAATGACAATTTCATTGCCGTTAAATTCAAATTCACGCGTTTTATTGATCATGTCTTCTTTAGTATGCTGAATGCGGCTCAGGATTTCTCCGGATTCAGAGACTTCATAGAGCCGGTACTCTTTGTGGACGTGAACAAAGGTGCCATCCTCAAGCTTATGAAGCTCGAGCCGCGGCGGCATATTCGACATGTTGAGATCCTGATCTGAGTATGAGTATGGAGATAATGTTGGACCAATAATGGCTGCGAATGCCAGAAGAAAGATCACGCCAAGTCCAAGCATGGACAAATGATTTTTCTTGAGGCGCCGCCAAGCGTCCTGCCAATAAGTCAGACTCTTCCGGACAATCTTGTCCTTTTCCCGGTCCTCTATGACGATTGGCTCCCATAGGTCCGGCGTTATTTTAAATTGATCTGTCATGGTCAGCCCTCCTAATCTCCGAGTTTGATTCTTGGATCGATAAATCCGTAAGCGATGTCGACCACGAAAATCATCGTGATGGAGAAGGCGGCGTAAAAGATCGTCGTGCCCATCAGAACCGTATAGTCGCGGCTGCTGACGCTTTCGACGAAATATTTACCCATGCCGGGAATCGCAAAAATCTTTTCCACAATAAAGGATCCTGTCATCATAGCAGCGATCATAGGACCAAGGTAAGTGACTACCGGGATCAAAGCGTTTTTAAGCGCATGCTTGACAATAACGACAATCTCCGGAAGGCCTTTCGCCCTGGCAGTTCTTATGTAGTCCTGCTGCATGACTTCCAGAACACTGGATCTGGTCAGACGTGCAACGAAAGCCAGCGAAAAACCACTTAACGCTATAACCGGTCCTATATAGTGTTTCCAGCTTGTCAGGCCAAAGGATGGCAGCCAACCCAGCTTGGAGCTGAAAACATAGATAAAAAGTGCACCTATGACGAAACTTGGAACCGCGACGCCCACCGTAGCCAGGATTGTGACAAGATAATCCTGCCATTTGTTTGACTTCAAGGCTGAAATAATTCCTGCCGGTATGCCAAGTGCGACAATGGCCAGCGTGGCGAAAAAGCCCAGCTTAGCAGAGTATGGAAAACCTGCGATAATCAAATCATTGACCGTTGTGCCAACTCGTTTGAAAGACGGTCCCAACTGAAAAGTGAAAACCCCTTTCATGTAGTCGAGATATTGCTTCCAAAGCGGGTCGTCGAGGTGATACTTCTCATTCAACGCCTGGATGACGGCTTCCGGAAGCGCCTTTTCACTTTGGAACGGACCGCCCGGTACTGCGTGCATCAGAAAAAAGGTAATGGATGCGACAAAGACAAGAGTGATGATCATGGAGATTAATCTTCGAATGATATACTTGCCCAAATTCTCAGCTCCTTTCAAATAGTTTCTAATCCATTGCGCCTTTGACAAAGTTTAATAATTGCAATCACATCTGTTGCGACTTGAAATGTGCGGAATTCATTATCAATTATTCGCGTCACAAACAACCCGGAGATTAAAATTATTAAATTTCTTTGCCGTTCACGTTAATCCTATCTTAATCCACCAGCCCACAACTATCAATGGCTACAGCGAAATCTAAATTTAAGGTTTTGTAACATTTGGGTAATCTTTTGTACGTTAAACACAGTTGCTTTTGTGGTTTACCAACTCGTAGGGGTAAGTATTTGACCAACTGTCATGATGTCACTTATTCGATTGAATCTAATCCGCAAACATTCTTGCAATTTTTAATAATTATCAATCGTTTACTATTAATCAAATGAGGCCTTAGAACTTACAGCTTACAGGCTGCCTTTGATTTTGATTCTGCCCTTCATTCATCAAAGTGAAGTTCTCTGCAGTGATCTTGTCTGTTCATTCTGCCAGATTGTGATTGAACGCATGCTGTGCTATAATTTGTTCAGAAATGTTCCATTACGTTACAATGTTCAATTGTGGAGCGTTATTAATCATCGTGCTGAGCATCTGTCGTTATACTCATACCACCGGACCACACACATGCCTAACATTCCCCGGGTTGTCAGGCCCAAACAGGAGGTTATTTCCGTGAAAAAGCCATCTTCGACCAAGGAATTTATAGTAAGGTCCCATAAGCGCTGCGATGCACTGAACATTGGGCGGGACAGAGTCTACAGCAAGCGCATTTTGGATGGCGACCAGCTGTTCGAGCGGATGTCGGACCACCAAACCCTGATTGGCACGGCTGAGCCTTTTATGAATCAGCTTTATAATTTTGTGAAGGGAACAGATTTTTTCGCGATCTTGACAGACGAAGAAGGCTGCATTCTTTCAATTATTGGCGATGAGTCTATTCTCACTGAGGCTTTTTCCTACAAAATGATGCCCGGCGCGTTCATGGATGAAACCAATATAGGGACGAACGCCATGGGAACTGCCTTGGTGGAGAGGATGCCGGTTCAGGTTTCAGGGGATGAACATTACATTGAGGCGTATCACAAGTGGACTTGCTCCGCTTCACCGATTTGCGACACCTCCGGCAAGATTATAGGCTCCCTGGATCTGACAGGCTATTCTGAGCTGGTTCATCCCCACACCCTCGGCATGGTAGTGGCTGCGGCCAAGGCTATCGAGCGGATGCTGCAGGTTCAGGAATACAATGTCGCTCTGGAGATGGCCAAGCTCTATAATGACGCAATTATTGACAGCATTTCAGCCGGCATCCTGACAGCAGATCTCGACGGGACTATTAAAACTGTGAGCCACTATGTCCCTGATCTCTTCGGCTATACTCAGGGTGAGATCAGATCTATGAAAGTATGGCAATTGTTTGAGGGCTGGGAGCAGGTTCTGACGGCTTCTGCGGCCCGCCGCGGCTTCTCGGACGAAGAAGTCGTGGTCAATTCAAGGAAAAATAAGGCCATGCTCAATTTGAGCACCTACCCTATTATCAACAGCCAAAATAAATTGATTGATATTATAATGGTCTTCAAAGACGTCAAAAAAATCAGGAAGCTGGCCAACCGGATCATGGGCAGAAAGGCTGTCTATACCTTTGACAAGATTATTGGCGAAAACAGACAGTTCACTAAGGTTGTTGAATTCTCAAAAAAAATCGCAGACAGCCGTTCCGGCATCCTTATTCTGGGTGAAAGCGGCACAGGCAAGGAGCTTTTTGCCCAAGCCATTCACAATCACTCTGACCGGCGCGAGGAACCCTTCGTGGCTTTGAACTGCGGCGCAATTCCAAAGACGTTGATTGAAGCCGAGCTCTTTGGTTATGAAGAAGGCGCCTTTACAGGCGCCAAGACGTCCGGAAATCCCGGGAAATTTGAAATTGCGGACGGCGGCACCTTATTTCTGGATGAGGTCGGAGAAATGCCGCTGGACATGCAGACACGGCTGCTCAGGGTTCTGGAAGAAGGCACCATCAGCCGTGTGGGCAGTATGAAGGAATTCGTCGTGGATGTCAGAATCATTGCGGCGACAAACAAAGATCTCAAAGAGGAAGTTGCCAAAGGCAACTTCAGGAAGGATTTATATTACCGGCTGAATGTCCTGCCAATTATCCTTCCGCCTCTCAGACAGCGCAAAGATGATATCCCGCTTCTGATCGAATTTTTCACAGAACGGATTTCAAAGAGGCTGAACAAGAAGCCTCTGCAGTTGAGTGAGGATCAAATTCAGCAGCTGCAAGACTACGACTGGCCCGGCAACATACGCGAGCTGGAAAATTACATTGAGCTATTGATCAACACCGAGTCTGTGCCGGAAATCAATCGACTGCAATCTTTGGATCCTGTAGAACATTCAGGCCTGCCGCTTATGCGACTCTCTCGGGAGCAGGACGCCGACCTGCCGCTGAACGAGATTCAGAAGCGTCATATCATCCGCACCTTGGATAAATATAACGGCAATATTTCATTAAGCGCTAAAGCTTTGGGCATTGCGAGAAACACCCTTTACCGCAATATTGAAGTTTTCAAGATCGACTGTTCAACTTTCGATCAGTGATCCATTTTAGAACATCTCAAAAATGCAATTTATGTTCAACTTCAGAACACTCTTCTCAGATTGTTCAAACCCTCTACATTAGACCGCTTGAAAACAGCGGTCTTTTTATTTGGCACAATATTTGCAGTATTAGTTTGCAACAAAGTAAAAGGAGGCGTTTTATGAACAAGTTTATCCGCGTGAATATGTCGTCCAGGGAAATAGAGATCCAAGCTGTCCCAAATCAGTACATAGGCCTTGGCGGCCGCGCCCTCACCTCCAGCTTCGTCAATGATGAAGTTAAACCTACCTGCCACCCGCTGGGAAAAAACAATAAATTAATTTTTGCGCCTGGCCTGCTGAGCGGCACCTCCGCGCCAAATTCCGGACGTCTGTCCGTTGGAGCCAAGAGCCCACTGACAGGCACTATTAAAGAATGCAACACCGGCGGTGTTTTTTCACAACAGATGGCCAAAATGGGCATAAAAGCCTTAGTCATTGAAGGCATGCCGGAAGACGACAAATTTTACGTTATTAAGGTCTCTATGGACAACGTTGCCATTGAAGAAGCACCGGTCGAGATCCTGGGCGGCTGCGGCAATTATGACGCCATTGCGTTCCTGACTGAGAAACACGGGAAGAATGTCGGCATCGCAATAGTCGGTCCTGCAGGTGAGCACCGCCTGCCTTCCGCGAATATATCGTTCAAGGATCCGGAAGGGAACATCCGCAGTGCAGGCCGCGGTGGCCTGGGTGCTGTCATGGGCTCCAAAAAAGTTAAAGCTGTCATTCTGGATGATACCGGCGCCGGCACTGTGCCTATCGCAGAGCCTGAGAAGTTCAGAGCGGCTGCGAAAGTCTTCGCAAACGCCCTCCTCTCCCATCCGGTATCAGGTCAGGGCCTCGCAGCCTACGGCACGGACGTCCTGGTCAATATTCTGAACGAGGCCGGCGGCCTTCCTTCCTACAACTTTACCCAGGGCCGCATTGATCATAACGACATCATTTCCGGCGAGACCATGAACGCGACCATTACCGAGCGCGGCGGCGACGGCAAAGTCTCCCACGGCTGCCACAGAGGCTGCATTATCAAATGCTCACAGTGGTACCCGGACAAACAAGGCAAATATATCACAAGCGGCTTTGAGTATGAAACGATTTGGGCCCTCGGCGCTGACGCCGGCATCAAAAATCTGGACCTGATCGCCTATGCGGACCGCGCCATGGATGATATTGGCGTGGACAGCATCGAAGTCTCCGTCGCAGTCGCGACGGCTATGGAAGGCGGCTTATTGCCTTGGGGCGACGGCGAAGCTGCTCTGGACGCAATCAAACAGATTGCTGTTCCAACCCCACTCGGCAGAATCCTGGGCGGAGGATGCGCTGTCGTAGGAAAAGTCTGCGGCCTCTATAGAACCCCTGTCGTCAAGGACCAGGCGATCCCGGCTTACGATCCTCGCTCAGTCAAAGGCATTGGTTTAACCTATGCCACGACCCCAATGGGCGCTGACCACACTGCAGGCTATTGTGTCTCCGGCAACATTCTGAAGGTCGGCGGCGACCTTGACCCGCTGAAAAAAGACGGCCAGATCGAGTACGCCCGGTCTATGCAGATTGGCACTGCAGCGGTCGACAGTACCGGCATGTGTCTGTTTGTCTACTTTGGCATCGCAGACAGCCCTGAAGGCTATCAGGCACTGATCGACATGATCAATGCGCAATACGGCCTGTCCCTGACTTCCGGAGATGTCGACAAGCTTGGCGAATCCGTCCTTAAAGTTGAGCGGGACTTTAACAAGAGAGCCGGATTTACGAACGCTCACGACCGCCTTCCAGAATTCTTTGAGTACGAGGCGCTTCCTCCGCACAATCAAGTCTGGGATTTCACACCGGAAGAAATTGATGAGGTCTATAACTTTTAATAAGAATCATGACGAGCGGTAACCAGCCCAGTCAGTCCGATTCAACCACCAAGGAGTGTGATGTGGTATGAATGACCCGAAACCATCGGCAACGGAAATTAGAGGTTTCCTTCACTTGGATTCCTATCTGAGAAAGAAGCACGGCACCATGCCTGTCATTCTACACTTGCTGGAGCCGCTAACCGGAATTGAGCTGGCTGAAAAGCTTGAAATTAAGTTGAATGAGGTAGAGGTCATCTTTGTGAACGGATTTGTCCAAGACTTGGATACCGTCATCCAACCAGGTGATCGGGTGGCCTTCTTGCCACCCGGTTGTCCCGGACCTTACCGCGTAGCCCTTGGCTTCTATGGAAAAAACCAGAAGAATGCCTCTAACTTCAAGTTGAGCAAATAGTCGGAGTAAGGGCTAAGAGACCTCGACGTCCGCTTCACTGCCTATCGCCGGATCAGAGGAGGTGCCTATGAAGATCAAAGTCAAACTCTTTGCCACTTTAAGAGAAAAGCGCGAAAAGGAAATGGATCTGGAGATTCACGAAACGACCACCCCTGGTGATATTCTCGATCTTCTGGGCATTCCGCAAAGCGAAGTCGCCATCATTATGATTAACGGCAGACACTCCAAACTTAACGCCAGCCTGACAGAAAATGATACCTTAGCATTTTTCCCGGCGGTTGGCGGGGGCTGATTTCAGAAGGATAAACGAAAGACAAACAAAAAAGAGACAGCGAAATGCTGTCTCTTTTTTGTTCTTAGTTTATAAATTCTTGAGCGCTTCTGCCAAAAGCTCATTGACCACCTGCGGATTGGCCTTGCCTTTTGAGGCTTTCATGACCTGACCCACGAGGAATCCAAAGGCTCTGTCCTTGCCGTTCTTATAGTCTTCAACAGACTGAGGATTTGCGCTGAGCACAGAATCTACAGTATCCTTAATCAGACCCGTGTCTGAGGTTTGAACAAGACCTTCTGCCTCGACTATAGCTTTTGGCTCCCCGCCTTCTTCAAACAGACGGCGGAAGACTTTTTTCGCTGCGTTTTGGTTCAGAGTGCCGTCCTTGACCATGGCGATCAGCTCGGCGAATTGCTCTACAGTGAAGCGCAGGGCTCCCAGCTCCAAACCTTCATCCTTGAGACGGCGCATGAGTTCCGTCATAATCCAGTTGCTGGCAAGCTTGCCATCCCCCACACGATTGACCAAAGTCTCGAAGTAGTCCGCCATTTGGCGCGTTGAGGTCAAGACGCCGGCATCATACTCAGGAATGCCATAAGCGGAAATAAATCTGAGTTTTCTCGCTTCCGGAAGCTCTGGGAGCTCCAGTTCGAGGCGCTCGATCCAGTCTGCGTCAATTTCGAAGTCGACAATGTCCGGCTCCGGGAAATAGCGGTAATCCTGGACGAATTCTTTCGTGCGCATATGGAAGGTTTCGTTTTTGGCGTCGTCCCAACGGCGGGTTTCCTTGAGGGTGTTTTCACCGCGCTCAAGGAGCTCAATGTGGCGCTTTGTCTCAAACTCAATGGCCTTCATGGCCGCCTTGAAGGAGTTGAGGTTCTTGATTTCTGCGATATTGCTTTTGACCGTGCCATCCTCGCTGACCACGTTGACGTTGACGTCACAGCGCAGTGAACCCTGCTCCATCTTGCAGTCGCTGACCTCAATATATTCCAGCGTCGACTTGAGGAGTTCAAGAAACGCGCCGGCCTCTTCAGCACTTGACATGTCCGGCAAGGTGACAATCTCAATCAGCGGCACGCCACAGCGGTTGTAATCCAGAAGGGATGAGCCATCCTCTGCGTGGAGGGATTTTCCGGTGTCCTCTTCAATATGGATCCGCTCAATACCTATGCGTTTTTTCCCGGAAGCTGTTTCAATATCCACATGTCCATGCTCACAAAGAGGCATGTCATATTGGGAAATCTGGAACGCCTTGACCAGGTCCGGATAGAAATAGTTCTTGCGGTCCATCTTGCTCTTTTTCGCAATTTTGGCATTGAAGGCAAGTCCGGTCTGGATAGCAAACTCGATAGCCCGCTTGTTGACCACCGGCAGTGTGCCGGGAAGGCCAAGACAGATCGGGCAGCAGTGTGTGTTGACATCGCCGCCGTAGGTCGTCGTGCAGCCGCAGAACATCTTGGAGGCCGTCGCGAGCTCCGCGTGGATCTCGAGACCGACCAGGGTTTTAAATTTCATCTCTGACATGACCGCACCTCCTAAAGCGACGGACGCTGCTGTGCGTAGCCCGTATGCTGTTCATAAGCATAGGCTGCACGCAGGATCGTCTTTTCGTCAAAATGTTTTCCAATCAGCTGCATGCCAATAGGAAGGCCCTCGCAGAAACCGCATGGGAGGGACATGGCTGGTACGCCGGCAATGTTGATAGGCACGGTACAGATATCTGACATGTACATTTCCAGCGGATTATCAGTTTTTTCGCCAATTTTGAAGGCCACTGTAGGCGAGGTCGGCGTCAGGAGGACATCCACAGACTCAAAGGCCCGGTCAAAGTCCTGTTTCAGAAGGGTTCTGACCTTCATGGCCTTATTATAATAGGCGTCATAATAGCCGGAGCTGAGGGCATAAGTGCCCAGCATGATCCGGCGCTTGACTTCTTCGCCAAAGCCTTGTGTGCGTGTTTTGGCGAACAGGTCGTTGAAGTCCTCGAACTCAGGCGCGCGGAAGCCGTAGCGGACGCCATCGAAGCGGGCCAGGTTTGAGCTGCACTCTGAGGAGGCAATGATGTAGTAAATTGGCAGCGCGTAGCCGGCATTTGGAATGCTGACTTCTTCCACGGTTGCGCCCAAGGTTTCATAAATCTTGGCAGCGGCGTGAACCGCGTCTTTGACTTCCTGAGCAATGCCCTCTCCAAAGAATTCCTTTGGCAAGCCAATGCGCAGTCCTTTGACGTCATCGATCAAAGCCGCCTTATAGTCCGGCTTTTCCTGCTGGATCGAGGTGCCGTCCTTGACGTCATAGCCCGCAATGGCATTCATCATGATAGCGCAGTCTTCAACGTCCTTGGTGAAGGGGCCAATCTGATCCAGAGAGCTGGCAAAGGCCACCAGGCCATATCTGGAAACGAGTCCATAGGTCGGTTTGAGACCTACCAGGCCGCAGAGGGACGCCGGCTGACGGATAGAGCCGCCCGTATCTGAGCCAAGGGACGCGTAAGCCGCCCCCGCAGAAACCGAGGCCGCCGAGCCGCCTGAAGAGCCGCCTGGCACATAGTCCGTGTTCCAAGGATTGCGTGTGACTTTAAAGGCAGAGTTCTCTGTAGAAGAGCCCATGGCAAATTCGTCCAGGTTTGTCTTCCCTACAATAACTGCGCCTGCCGCTTTGAGCTTTGCGACAACCGTCCCGTCATAAGGCGGGCGGAAGTTCTCCAGCATTTTAGACGCACAAGTCGTCGGAATGCCCGTGGTGCACATATTGTCTTTGATAGCAATGGGCACGCCGTGCAGGTCCCCAAGGTCTTCGCCCCGAGCAAAGGCTGCGTCAGCCGCCCGGGCGCTTTCCAACGCTTCTTCTTTTAAAAGCGTTATAAAGGCGTCAATTTTAGGCTCAACAGCTTCAATGCGCTCAAAAATCGCCTCCGTGAGGGCCACAGACGTGACTTGACCGTCACGCAGCGCCTGACGGGCTTCGTGGAGCGTCCATTCATACATTTTGTTTTTCATCTCCATCTCTCCCCGCGCCCCCTATTCCACAACCCGCGGCACTCTGAAGCAGCCGCCGCGCCGGTCAGGCGCGTTGGTCAGAACCGCATCTCGTTCCAGCGAAGCCTGAATTTCGTCTTCCCTGAATCGGTTCTTTACCGGAAGGACATGATAAGTCGGATCGACGTTTTCTACGTCGACGGCATTCAGCATTTCCACATACCCGACAATGGCGTCGAGCTTTTCTGTAAAGGCGAGAATTTCATTTTCCTCGAACTCGAGGCGCGCGAGCTTAGCGACATGCTCGACGTCTTTGATGGTGATCGCCATTAAAAGACCTCCGTTTCGAATCGATATTTTAGGTTGGCTGGGATGGGGTTAAATGACCATCGGCCAACTTTTTTAAGTTTTTAGGCTTTCGCAGCTTCCAGCATGGCGAGGAACTCAGCCTCATCCAGCGAGGCGACGCCCAGGGACAGGGCTTTATCCAGTTTGGAGCCGGCTTCGGTGCCATAGACCACAAAGTCCGTCTTCTTGCTGACGCTGCCGGCCACCTTTCCGCCCAGAGCTTCAATTTGAGCCTTGGCTTCGTCTCTCGTGAAGCCGGACAGGGTACCTGTGAGCACAAAGGTTTTTCCCGCGTAAGGCTGCGGTCCGGTCTGAGCGGTGCGCTCCCCTTTGAAATTCAGGCCTGCGGCTTTTAGTTTGCCGATGGTCTCCTGATTCACCGGATCACTGAAGTAACTGACGAGGCTTTCTGCCATCTTGGCGCCTATTTCAGGCAGCGTGACGAGTTCCTCCGCGCCTGCGGCCATCAGCCCGTCGAGGGTGTCGAAGCTGCGGGCGAGCTGTTTCGCGGCCTGGGCCCCAATGAGCGGGATACCAAGGCCGGTAATCAGTCGCCACAGCGGATTTTCCTTGGAGGCTTCAAGGGCCTTCAGCAGGTTGTCCGCGGACTTCTCACCCATGCGTTCCAGGCGGATCAAAGTTTCCCGCTGGTCCTTGAGAGTGTAGAGGTCGGCAATCCCCCGGATCAGGCCGTTCGCAATCAACAGGCTGATGATAGACTCCCCGAGGCCGTCAATGTTCATGGCTGGCCTGGAGACGAAATGCTCGATCCCGCGGCGGTAGCGCGCAGGACAGTTCGGGTTCAGGCAGCGCAGAGCCGCTTCCCCTTCCAGCCGGTGGGTTGCGCTGCCGCACTCCGGACAGGACGTCGGGAGCACGAAGGGCTGCTCTGTGCCTTGCCGCCGGTCTGTCAGGACCCGCACCACTGCCGGGATGACGTCGCCGGCCTTTTGGACGACAATTCTGTCGCCAATACGAATGTCCTTTTCCCGGATAAAATCCTGGTTGTGAAGCGTGGCGCGGGCTATGACTGAGCCGGCGACCTCCACGGGGTCGAACTCCGCCCTCGGGGTGATGACGCCGGTACGACCCACGTGGACGGTAATGTCCCTGAGGGTCGTCTCCACCTCTTCCGGCGGAAACTTGAAGGCGACTGCCCAGCGCGGGCTTTTTGCTCTGGTGCCCAGCTGATCCCGTTGAGCAAAGCTGTCCACTTTGACGACCATGCCGTCGATGTCAAAGGGCAGGCTGTGACGTTCTGATTCAGCATGGATCACAGCTTTGGTGATGTCATCAGGGTTTTCAAAGCGCCTCCCGTGGCTGACCTTGAAACCAAGTCCGTTAAGCTCTGCGAGGGCTTCATCATGTGTTTTCGCGTTTAGTTCCCCGCTGAGCAGGTCAAAGACGAAGATATCCAGCGGCCGCGAGGCGGTAATCCGGCTGTCCAGCTGCCGCAGGGATCCGGCGGCTGCGTTTCTGGGGTTGGCAAAGGTTTGAAGACCATTTTGCTCCTGCTCTTCATTGAGCTGTCGAAAGCCTTCCTTTGGCAGGAAGACTTCTCCTCTCACGGTGAGGGTGCGCGGCTCGGTCAGTCTGAGGGGAATGGAGCGAATGGTCTTGAGGTTTTCCGTGATGTCTTCGCCAGTCTCGCCGTCTCCCCTGGTTGCCCCCTGGACAAAATGTCCGTTTTCGTAACGGAGGGCGACGCTGAGGCCATCGATCTTATATTCGACGACAAAGGCCGCTGTGGTGACCAGCTCTTTGTCAATCCTTTTAATAAAGGCCTCCACGTCATTTGCGTCATAGGCATTGTCCAGACTTAGAAGTCTGACTGCATGGCGGACCTGGGAAAAGGCCGCCAGCGGCGCACTGCCCACGCGCTGGGTTGGAGAATCCGGCGTCTTGAGATCCGGGTGCTCGCTTTCAAGGGCAAGCAAGCGCTGCATGAGCTGATCATACTCATAATCCGTAATTTCAGGTCGGTCGAGCACGTAATACTGATGGTTGTGGTGCTCGATTTTCCGGATGAGCGCTTCGTAGTCTTCAGTCCATTTAGGGTCCACAAAGATCCTCCCCAAGTATTTATTCAATCACTTCAACGGGCAGGTAGGACAAATCGAGTTTCTTGATGCCCGCCCCGTCAAAGGCTATGGTCGTAATATTTCGGTTATCCGGTGTGCCAAGAGAAATGACGGTGCCAACACCAAACTTTTTGTGACGAATTTTAGAGCCAGGTCTGAGGCCGTCTTCCCGTTCTGGTTTGGCGTCTGAATTCATGTCTGAGTTTGTAAAGGCAAGCTCGGATGAGGTCGCGTCCTGATTGAAGTCCGCGTCTGCAGGGGCCTTGCCCCAAGCGCCAACGAGAGTGTCGGATCCGCCGGAACCGCCGGAACCGCTGCCGCCATAACCACTGCCGCCAAAGCCGCCGCCGCTGTAGCCGCCGGCCTCAGGTTTACTGAGATAGCTTGAGCCAAACGCATAGGTCGGCTTGACTTTAGCATCTTGGCGTCTTGGCTTGGAAGCCCGCTGAGCTGTCATCTGAGCCCGGGTCTGTCCATGGTTTTCCATGAGCGCCTCTGGCACCTCTTCCAGGAACCGGGACGGCAGATTGGCCTGCAAACTGCCGAACTGCATTCTTCTTAAGGCACTGGAGAGATACAAACGGTCTTCCGCCCGGGTCATGCCCACATAGGCCAGACGCCGCTCCTCTTCCAGGTCGTCGTCGCTGGTCAGCGCTCTTGAGATTGGGAACAGGTTCTCCTCCAGTCCCGCCAGGAAGACGACCGGGTATTCCAGTCCTTTGGCGCTGTGAAGGGTCATCATGACCACGGCTTCCTGCTCGTCTTTCATGCCGTCAATATCTGACACCAGGGAGATTTCAGCAAGGAAATCTTCCAGGCTGCCGCCGCCGGAACGAAGATCGAAGTCCGCTGAGACGGACAAGAGCTCATACAGGTTTTCCAGGCGCGTCTGGGATTCAATGGTATTTTCGGATTTAAGCGCGTCCTCATAGCCAGAGCGCTGAATGACCGCTTCCGCGATTTTCGCGACTTCTATAGTTTCCTTCTGTGCCGCCATGTCGAGAATCAGCTGAATAAACTCAGAAAGAGACGCACCCGCTTTACCGCTGATGGTATGACTCTTCAAAAGTCCCACTGCCGCTTCCACAACGGAGACGCCGCGGTTGTCTGCTTCATTGTAGATGATTTCAAGAGTCTTTGGACCAATCCCCCGCTTCGGCGCGCCTATAGCGCGGTTGAAGCTGATGCCGTCGAACGGATTCTGGATCAGGCGAAGGTACGACATCATATCCTTGATTTCCATGCGCTCGTAGAAGCGAAAGCCGCCCACTACCGTGTGGGGAATGCCTTGACGGAGCATCATTTCCTCAATGGCACGGGACTGAGCGTTAGTTCTGTAGAGAATACAGAAATCTGTATATTTTCTGTCCTCTGAGCGCCGCAGCTTTTCGATTTCCTCTGCGATAAATCTGGCCTCGTCCCGCTCGTCGTAAGCCTGATAATATCTCAGGCGTTCGCCGTCTCCACGGGTGGACCACAGATTCTTTTCCTTGCGCTGCATGTTGTTTTGAATGACAGCGTTTGCAGCGTTCAGGATGTGGGCAGTGGAGCGGTAGTTCTGCTCCAGGACCACCGTCTTTGCCTCGGGATAGTCTTTTTCGAAATCCCGGATGTTTCTAATGTCGGCTCCGCGCCAGCCGTAGATCGACTGATCCAGGTCTCCGACGACGCAGACGTTGTGCTGCGGGTTCGCCAGAAGCTTGATCAGACGGTACTGGGCCTTGTTGGTATCCTGGTACTCGTCCACGAGAATGTAGCGGAATTTTCGGTTGTAATAAGCTTTGACCTCTTCGAAGGACGTCAGGAGCTCGACGGTTTTCAGGATCAGATCGTCGAAGTCCATGGCGTTGTTGGCCTTTAGACGCTTCTGATACAGCTCGTAGACCTTGGCGGCCTGCAGGCTGCCGTAGTCGTTGCCGTAGAGGCCTGTATACTCTTCAGGCGACACCATTTCGTTCTTGGCTTCGCTGATTTTGGCTCTGAAGTGCTTGGGCGGCGTTTTCTTCTCGTCAATATTGAGGGCTTTGACTACCTGTCTGAGCAGCGTCAGCTGGTCGTCGGAGTCGTAGATGACGAAGTCCTTGGTATAGCCCAGCTTCTCTATGTCTCTGCGCAGCATTCTGACCGAAAGGGCGTGGAACGTGCCAATCCACATGCCGCCGGAGACGGAACCGATCAGCCCTTCCACCCGGTTTCTCATTTCTTTGGCTGCCTTGTTCGTAAAGGTAAATGCCAGGATTTCGCTTGGAAAGACCGACAAAGATTCGATCAAGTAGGCGATCCTGCTCGTCAGGACGCGGGTCTTGCCCGATCCGGCGCCCGCCATGACCAGCAGCGGTCCTTCAGTTGTGACGACAGCTTCGCGTTGTGATTCATTCAACTTGTTTAAATCCATCATGTCCTCCCTGGATATGCTTAGAGCAAATTTGTACTTTACGGCCAGTTCGGGGTAATGGCCTCATCGAATCATTATATCATAAAGACAGACGTGTGGGGGGGTGATCGCGGAACCATCGGCTAAGTTTTTGTACTAAAGCCTTAAGAAAGCAATTGATTTTGCCGATGGTCACAGTCCATACAAATCAGGCGGCCCTTGTGGGGGCCGCCCGGAAGAAGGCGCAGATGAGGCGCCGGAATCTGATGGGTTTACAGAATGTAGATCTTGTTTTCGAAGCACTCGTGGATCATGTCGTCCGGCCAGACGCTGGCCTGGACTTCGCCAATGTGGGCTTTCTGGAGGAAGTACATGCAGATGCGGGACTGGCCAATACCGCCGCCCACGGTGAGGGGCAGCTCGCTTTTCAGGAGCATTTTGTGGAACGGCAGGGTCCTGCGCTCCTCGGCGCCGGCGACGTGCAGCTGGGCTTCGAGGGTCTTCTCGTCGACACGGATGCCCATGGAGGAGAGCTCCAGCGCGCAGTCGAGGATTGGGTAGTAGAACAGGATGTCGCCGTTGAGCTCCCAGTCATCGTAGTCCGGGGCGCGGCCGTCGTGGGGCTCGCCGGATTTGAGGGCTTTGCCAATTTTCATGAGGAAGACGGCTTTTTTCTCCTTGGAGATGAGGTATTCTCGCATCTTTGGCGTTTGGCCCGGGAAGCGGTCCTCGAGCTCCTGGGAGGTGATGAAGAAGATCTCCTCCGGCAGGGATTGGCCCAGAGCCGGGTAGATGGCCGCCAGGTATTGCTCGGTCTCTCTGAAGACTTTGTAGATGGTGCGGACGATTTCTTTCAGCTTTTCTTCGGTGCGGTCGCTGCGGTCAATGATTTTCTCCCAGTCCCACTGGTCCACGTAGATAGAGTGGAGGTTGTCGAGCTCTTCGTCCCGGCGGATGGCGTTCATGTCGGTGTAGAGGCCCTCGTACATCTTGAAGCCGTAGCGCTGGAGCATGAGGCGCTTCCATTTGGCCAGGGAGTGGATGACCTCGACGTCGGCTTCCATGTCCTTGACGTCAAAGCCGACCGGGCGCTCGACGCCGTTGAGGTTGTCGTTGAGGCCGGATTCCGGGCGGACAAAGAGCGGCGCGGAGACGCGCATGAGGTTGAGGGACTCCGCCAGGCGTCTTTCGAAGTAGTCTTTAATTCGTTTGATGGCGATCTCAGTTTCAAGCAGGCCGAGCTTCGGCGTGTAGTTTTTTGGGATCTGCAAACGCTGTGATTTTGATGTGGTGTACGGCATGTTGAATTTCATGATTGGGGATGGTGTCATGGTAGTTCCTCCTCGTCAATGGGTGGTGATGACGGCATAAAAAAAGACCCATCATCCCTGAATATCAGGGACGAAAGGTCTTGCTTCCGCGTTGCCACCCTGGTTACCGCCTAACTTGACGCGGTCACCTCGCTGCGATACGGCGCTGACTAGCGCGATACCGTGCCCACTGTAACGGTTGGGTTCCGTTCGAATCTACTCGTCTGCGGCCAGGGTTTTGAACCGGGGCCGGACAGCTTTCGGTCGAAAGCTCGGGGATGTTCTTCAGGTAACGCTTGCCTGCCGGGCTCACACCATCCCCGGCTCGCTGAAGGGTCGTCAGAAACCTTACTCTTCCCGTCACTGCCATTTCATTTTGATCTTGTCAGTTATAATAATGCAAACCAGCTCACGCGTCAAGGGGGTTTATTAAAAAAAGTTCATAATTAAGTTATCGCTTTTTCGCGATCATCTCAATTTCAATATCTGCGCCCAAAGGCAGGGAGGCCACACCTATGGTCGTCCTAGCCGGATACGGCGCCTCAAACTGCTTTTCATAGACTTCATTCATATCTTTGAAGTTGTTCATATCCGTCAGAAAGACGTTGACTTTGACGACCTCATCCGGCGTCAAGCCCGCAGCCTCAAGGACGCTGAACAAATTGAGGAAGCACTGGCGAGTCTGCTCCTGAATGCCGCCTTCCTTGAGCTTGCCTGTCTCTTTGTCTATGGGCGTCTGGCCTGAGAAAAACACCAGCTCCCCTGAATCCACCGCATGGGAATACGGGCCTACGGAAACTGCGCCCGGCGAAGCATAAGCAACTCTTGTCATGAACACGCCTCCTAAAATTTGGTCTGACTTTAGTATAGCATGTTTGGGCGATCCGCTGAAGCGCTTATAAGATCAATCTAGCGGAGTCACATGCGGAAATATTCAGAATTGTCTCAAGCTCTGGCACCAAATTTGAGTGAGTGTCTGACACTCACTTGAGTTTGGTGCCTGTCACTCACTTAAATCATTCGTCCCTCAGTCGCAGAACACCAACGCCCATCATCAGCACAGTCATCCCGGCCAGCATCATCAGTTCAAAACTCTGGGAGGCCAGGGTCACATCGTCAGCCCCTATGGCGCGCATGGCGTCGAAGGCCCACCTATGCGGGGTGATCCAGGAGAGGGCAATCAGAATCTTGCTGGACACCATCTCCAGGGGCCACATGCAGCCACCCAGCATCGCCATAGAAGTCAACAGAATGGACACAATGCCGCCGAGGGCATTCGGGCTCTTGGCAAAGGACGTGACGAAAAGCCCAAAGGCCCCCATACTCAGTATATAAAGCGCCCCCACCGCCAGCAGGCTGCCCATATTCGCCCCGTATTCCAGACCAAACACATATTGCCCCGCCAGTAGCGTCACCACCAGCTGGATCATGCCCACCACGAAGGCCACCGCCACGTGCCCGGCTATGATGTCCAGTCTGCGCACCGGCGCCACCAGCGTCCGCTGCCAGGTATAGTACTGCTTTTCCTCCACAATTTCCGCCGCGGCAATCACCGTTGTAAACGCCGTAAACATAATCAGGAAACCGAGAATCCGGTACATGCCAATCTCCGCATTCAAATCCCGCTGAGACCCGCCTTCCGTCACCACTTTCAAAGTCTCCCGGGCATCGTTGACCTCGACGAGACGGCTGTAAGTCCGCTCGTAGGCACCATCGACTTCGACCCCCGCCTCTGCGGCCGCCGCCTCAAAATCCAGCGCCAGGGACCTGTAAGCCATAAACTGGTCAAAGGCGCGCTCAATATTGTATTCAAGGGTCATCACCTCAGCATCCTGCTTCAGGGACACCAGCTCCAGCCTTGGCGTCTCACCATTCATAAGAGCCGCAGAAAACCCCTCATGTATCACCAGCGCCCCCGCGACCTTCATCTGCACCCGCTTCTCATCCAGCGCGTCCAGCACCGTCACCTTTTGCCCTTCAGCCGCAGACAGCCGCGCCGCGAACTCCGCTGACATCACCGTCCCGTCCAGATCCACCACATCCAGGGCAGGCTCATAATTCTGGTTCATCCCAGCAAAGGCGAAGTTGATGACCAGCGCGATCAGCGTCATGGCCAGCATAATCTTATAGGACTGACTCTGCATCCACAGCCGTCGGTACATTATGGTCAACATGCGCCTTCACCTCCTTGAATCTGAACACCAGGATCCCCGCCACCGAAAATACCAAGCCATTAAGCAGGATGAGACCCACATACGGCATCAGCTCCGGCAGGCTGTACCCCATCATGTTGTAGAGATACACCTTCAAAATCACCCCGTTGATTGGGATCAGCGCCACCTTCTGAATCAGCGCCGGCATGGTCTCGATCGGGATATACGCCCCGCCGACCAGCGCCAGCACCTGGTTCAGCCCGTTCTCAAACACCTTGGAAATCATGATGTTGTCAAAAGCCGCCGCCACCGTCATGAACAGGAGACCGAGACCCCCAATTCCAAGCACGGTTGCCAGAGTAATGACGGCCAGCGCCGCTGGCGACCCCCAGGAGATTCTGAAAATCAGCGTTGACCAGACGATCATCAGCAAAATCTGAATCAGCGCGACCGCGTCAATCAGCGCGAGCTTGCCGAGCAGAATGGACCATCGGCTAAGCCCTGCAGCACGTTGGCGGTCATAGGTCAGCTGACGCTTCTCCTCCAGGAGCAGGTAGCCCCCCAGCGCCGCCGTAAACAGCAGAAACATGGACATCATGGCGACCGTGTAGTACCCCTTGCTGTCCACCGGCTTAAGAGCCCGCACGCCGCGCTGCTCCAGCGTCAGCCCGCTGTCAGGCCGTGATCCCCAGTCCGTGTCCTCCAGGGTGATCCCCGCCGCGATCCGCTGCTCGATCAGCACATTTTTATTGTCAATCACGCTGTCAAGATACCCGGCAAAGCCCTCCAGCATCATCTTCGCGAGCTTCGAGCTCACGCCGCGGGCTGTGTTCTCGACAAAGGCAATCTCCACCTCAGACCGCAGCGGCGTCAACAGGTTCACGTACATGCCCCGGACAAAATTCTCCGGCAGCACCACGATTCCCGCTATTTCATCTGCGGCCAGCTGACGCTCCGCCGTCGTCAGGTCCGTCACCGTGTACCCCAGCGTCTGGGCCAGCTCAGGGGACCCCAGGAAATCCTCAAAGAAGATCGCCTCCGGGTCCACGTCCTCAAAGTAGCCGCGCATCTGGTCCTCGCCCATCTCCGCGACCACCCTCGCCCCCACCGGGTTCGCCGCCAGGTCCTCCATAAACGCCTCAAAGCTGTAGGGTTTGCCGATGGTCACCCCACCCACACCCTCATAACCCTTGACCACTGCCAGCTCAAGAGGCTCTATCTGAGACACCCCGCCCGCCGTGCCAAACATGGACTGCAGCGAGAAGCCCAAAATCGTCGAAATCACAACCGGCATCAGAAAGATCGTAAAGATCGCCTGCCGGTCCGCCATATAAGTCTTGAAATCCTTCTTCCAAAGAGACCACATCATAGACCACATCATTTCCGCCGCCTTTCTAGTCTCTAAGGGCTTTGCCGGTGAGCTTCAGGAACACCGACTCCAGGTTGGGCTTGCTCACATCCACAGACAGCAACGGGTGACCCAGCTCGGTTGCGAGCTCAATCACCGGCTTCAGGTGGCCGCCGTCGCCCCCAAAGCTGAGGGTCACAGTCTGAGGCGCTTCAGGCGTCTGAGCCAGAGCGATCAGGCCATTCAGGTTTTTGAGGCCGCTGATTAATGCATCCGACACCGTCTCAAACTTCGCCGTCACTTCTTCGCCGCCACCGGCCGCCGCCAGGAGGGCTTCCTTGGTCCCGGAGGCAATCAATTTCCCCAAATCCATGATATAAATGGTCCGGCACAGCTCCTCGACCTCTTCCATGTAGTGGCTCGTGTAGAGGATGGTCATCCCCTCGCGATTCAGCGCTTTCACCGCGTCCAATATGTGGTTGCGGGATTGGGGGTCAATGCCCACCGTGGGTTCATCCATGATCAGGAATTCAGGCTGGTGCAGCAGCGCGGCGCCTATGTTGAGCCGGCGCTTCATGCCGCCGGAGTAGGCTTTGACCTTGTCTTTGAGCCGGTCAGAGATTCCAATGATCTCGGAGACCTCCTCGATCCGCCGCTTCAAAAGGTCGCCCTTCAGTCCATACAGCCGCCCCCAGAATTTAAGGTTGTCCCGGCCGGACAGGTCCTGATAAAGGGCGATGTTTTGGGGCACGAAGCCAAGACCCTTCCTGATGGCCTCCGGGTGTGCCATGAGATCCTGCCCGTTGTAAAGGATTTTTCCGCTGTCCGGCTCAAGAAGCGTCGCGATCATGGAAATGGTCGTCGACTTACCGGCGCCGTTAGGCCCCAGGAGGCCGACCAGGTCGCCCTTTCTGACTTCTATGGACAGCGCGTCTACCGCAAGGGTCGCGCCAAAGCGCTTCGTCAGTTCAATGGTCTGCAGCATGGTGCTCACCTCGCCTCGCTTGTGTCGTCTGTGGTTTGAATCCCAAAAGTGCCGAGCAGGTCATCCAGCGCCCCCGGCATTTCCCGGTCGAGTTCCTCGCTGGTGTATAACTCCGAGGCGGTGATTTCAGGCAGGTTCAGCTCGACTGCTTCGTCCAGCTGATCCCGGATGATTTCGACGCGGATGCTGGTCTCGAGGCCCGGCTGATGATAGCGGATCACCACATCATCTCTGACCACATACCCGCTGGAGGAAATCTCAGAGATCATGGACACCTCGTCGATCTCAATCTCCGTCATCTCACCAATGGCTGAGGAAAAGTCCGCGTCTGGATTTTTCGCAGCCAGATCCTCTGTGATGACCCTTGCGGATTCGATCAGAGCCGCCTGAACGACCTCGGGGTCGACCTCAACCGTGTAACGCGTTGTCTTCAAATCCCCGGAATCCGTCCTCAGCAGCGCGCTGCCCGTCTTCTTCACATTGTCCGGCGTCGCCACCGAGCTCCAAATGTCGCCCAGTTTTTCCAGCGCCGTCTCTGAGAGGAAGTCCCCCTGAGCCTCGGCCGCAGCCTGGGCGCCTTCAACTTTCATCAGATCCTTGACGTTCATGTACTTCTTCATGACCGGCAGCTTGACGTAAGTCTCCCCGCCAAAGCTGTAAAGCTCCGCGTCAAAGCCAATCCCGCCCATGCTCAGGTAAAGGTCGCTCGCCATTTCCCCAAGCCCGTGGTCAAAGCGCAACCTCCCCTCGTAGGTGACTTTTTTCATGTAGTTCGCCATCTTCAGCTCTTCCGCCGTCAGACTAGCGGTATCAAAATTGTTTTCCAGTGTGATCCGCGTCGTCGTCACGCCCGTCACCGCCGCGTCTGTCTTCGCCTCCGCCTTCATCAGTTTGTCGTAGGCGCCGCCCGAACACCCCGCCGCCGTCAGGACCATTGCCAGGATCAGAACCAGTCCCGCAGCTCCCGCAGCCCTTTTCCCTTTGAATTTAAAGATTTTTCTGCCGATGGTCCCCCATCTTCCCTCCAACATCTCTATCACTCCTCACACGAATTTTCATGTTATTGTTTACCTCTACTCACAGTGTAGCACTTCCGCGAAAAGCTTTCGCCTCTCGAAAGTCATGAGGTAGGGGTGACTTGAGTCATGAGTTTGGGTATAAATAACATGAAGGCATATCACGGAACTTATCCCACCTACCCTGCGTCAAAACCTGTATGAAAGAAGGCACATTTTATGAAAATCTCGACAATGCCTAAAGACAGCGCCGGCAAATGGGCCGTGTACCTGAGTGTGTTGTTTGTAGTCCTTATGGTTCTGAAGTTCACACAAGCGGTTCGACTCCCTCTGCCGTCTCCGCTCATCGCGCTCTTCGCCATTGCCGGTCTGGTGCTCAGCCTGATCTCCATTTTCCTACATAAAGGCCGGGCCATCCTGCTCCTGATCCCTGTGCTGGTCGGACTGCTGGTCGCAGCCTGGACCACGGCGGAGCTGATGTTCCCTCACTAAATGCTTAGGTGGTGATATTATGATAGAGTCCCATAGATCAAGCGGCGGCTGGCTTCTGGCTTTCTGCGGCTGGCTCCTCAGCGCGGTGGTTGTGCCGTTTATTCCGGAGATCATGTCAGGCGGTCGGATTCTCGGTTATCCGCTGATGGAGTATGTGGCGACCATCGGCTTATTTGCGGTTATTTTGCTGGCGATCTGGATCCCGGCTGGGTTCAAAGCGTCGAAGCTTTACCGGTTCAACGGCCCGGGCCGGGCGGTCAGCGCCCTGCTGAAAGTGTTTATCCTTCAGATCCTGGTGTTTACGGTGATCTTCAGGTTCTTCTGGAACAGTTGAAAATGAGTTGTAAAGGTCATATAAATCAAGCGAGGGGAAGCGGGTGCCAGTATTTGGCCTCCACTTCCCCCCTTTTTCTTTTTTTTGCCGATGGTCACCCAAAGCCCCCACCCCTACTCCAAGCTGCCCCTGATCCAAAGGACCGCCAGCTGCGTCCGATCCCTCAGGCAGCATTTCCCAAGGATCTTCGTCAGGTGATTCTTCACTGTGCCTTCGGTCAGGTATAGCGTCTCCGAGATTTCCAGATTGGACTTCCCCTCCGCGACGAGGGCGACAATATCCTTTTCCCGCTCCGTCAGATCTCGAAAACACTCCGGGAGGCTTCGGCCAGACAGGTTTGAGTCCTGCGGGGCTTCAGCCATTGGCAGTGAAGGCTCAGTCTCTACAGCGGCTGTCTTTTTGAACACCCGCTCAGCGACACCCGGTGCCATAACCGAACTGCCCCCCGCCACCGCCCGGATGGCTTCCCCAATCTGCGCCGGTGTGGCATCCTTCAGCAGATAGCCCTGAGCGCCCAGCGCCATGCCTTCATGAATATACTGGTCGTCATTGAAGGTGGTGAGAATGATGATTTTGACGTTCTCCCCCTGTGCCCTCAGCCTTCGGATGGCTTCGACGCCATCCATCTCAGGCATGCGGATGTCCAGCAGCAGGACCTCGGGCTGGAAGTTTGCGACCAATTGAATCGCTTCCAAGCCATTAGCGCCAACAGCGACCACTTCAATATCCGGTTCTTTGGAAAGCAGCATTTTCAGTCCCTCTGCCAAAAGCGTCTGATCATCTACTACTACGACTTGAATCATTCAAAACTCACCCTTTGATGTTGACATGAATTACCCGCTTGTAAACAAGTGCTTACATTTTTTATATGCGCTGTGTCAGCTCTGGCACCAAATCAAATTGAGTGTCAGTCACCAACTCAAATTCTGTCCGCGTCACCAACTTGTTGTGGCGGAAGTGAAATTTCAATTCTAAAGCCACCTTTTGGAGCAGGTCCAAAGTTCAAGGTGCCTCCCAAGGACAATACCCGCTCCTGCATGCCTTGCAGGCCGTTGCCTGGGACAACTGGCAATGGGACCAGCGGACCATCATTCTCGATAAGGAGTACTGCACTGCCGTCATCCAAAACCGTCAGCGCCGCCAATACATGTCTGGCGTTTGAATGACGCCGCGCGTTGGTCAAACTCTCCTGAAGCGCCCTGTACAGAATGTGGTTGGCCCGGGCGGAGAGCTTTAAAAAGTCACCTTCAACCTTAAACTCTATCCGGAGATCGCCGCCCATTGCATCCGAATCATCCTTTTGCGCCGCCAGCGCCTCGAAATCCGAGCGCGTCCATGCCGGCTCCCTCAAAGTCGTGACGATTTCCTGAACCGCCCTGAGCATGCTCCGTCCTTCTGATTTGGCAGAGGCCACTTGCTCTGAAGCATCATCTGCACGCCCAGCTTCGAGAAAATGATCCGCCATTTCCAGACGCATGATCTGTGTGGTTAACGCGTGTCCCAATGCGTCATGCAGCTCCCTGGATATGCGCTTCTGTTCCTTGACTGCAGAGAGTGCCTCAATTTCCCGGGACAGACGCGCGAGCTCATCTCGCTCCCTGCGGTAGCCTTGAGCAAAGCGCAGCGCCACTGCCACTGAAGTCAGCAGTCCCAAAAATTGTACCGCCGCGCCAAGGTCAAAATAAGCCGGATCCCGCCTCAAAATTTCACCGTATTTAACTGAAGCACCAACAACCAGCGCAGCGATCCACCATCCTGAAAGTGTCTGCCTATTTTCCTCAGCGCGCCATCCTGGATCTTTAGCGCCACGCCCAATGACCGCAGCAAGCTGCCGCACCGGGATCCGCGCGCCATAGGCACGCTCAAAAATTAAGACAACGTAGACCAGCGTGAAAAACGGATTGACCGCATATTGCGAGACGCTCTCAAGGCTAACCGCAAGTAAGATTTCCAGCCAATCAGCGGGTTTTTCGAGCTTCCCTGGCATGCGAATGGCGTTCAGGACGAAAAGCAGCAGCGAAATGGACACAATGAGGGTCAAACGACCATCGGAAGCGCCCTCAAAAAAAAGTCCTGCCATAAGTACAACACCCAAAAGCACCCTGGAAATCCAAAAGCCCACGGCCGCCAGCCTCCCCAACTTCTAATGGATCAATTATATCACTTTGCGAATAGAGCGGGAAGAAAAGGCGAAACTGGGTGTCTGACACCCGGTTTCATCTTGTTTTTGGCGAAACTCGGTGTCAGACACACGGTTTCATCTTGTTTTAAAATCCCGCGTTATCCCACGCCAAGTTTGGGTAAAAGTGTAACGCGAGTGAACTTATCTGATGGAGAGGAGGGCGACCATGCAAAGGATCTTGGAAACCGAAAGATTGTTGCTTAGGGAATTCATCGAGGAAGATGCCGAAGAGCTCTTTGTGCTCGAAAACGATCCGGAAGTCATGAGCCATGCCATCTCCTACTCTGGCTTAGATGTCAGTTTTTCAGACTGCGAAAAGGCAGTCAAGCGCCAGCGCCAGTACTACAAAAAGCACCCCGGTCTTGGCATTTGGGTCGTCGTCCTCAAGGAAAACGGCGCCTTTGTGGGCTGGGCAGGTCTCAAGCACGTCGACCACTCCAAGGAAATTGAAATGAGCATGCGTTTTCTAAAAAACTACTGGAACCAAGGCTTCGCGGCGGAAGTCGGCGCCGCGCTGATCCGCTACGGCTTTGAGGTTCTGGATCTGAAACGCATCGTGGCGGCCTCCAGGCCAGAGCACGGGGCATCAAAACGGTTCCTTGAGAAAATTGGCATGCATCTGACCGACCCTAGACGCTTTTACGAAGCGGACGTTCACTCCTATGTCATTGAACGCCCATCCGAGCTTTAGCGGTTACATTAAGACCTCAAATAAAAAAAGACCACACTCGTGGTCTTTTTTATTTGTAAGCGGATAAACCCTAACCCTTATTTACTGTCAGGACTCTTAAAATTCACTATAGAACTGCTGGCGCAGGTCCCGCAGCCGTCTTTATGCGAGCAGCCGGCGCACTTGCCGTCCACAGCCTCACGCTTGATCGCCCGGACCAAAAAGAACAGACCCGGCCCAATGATCAAAGCTGCAATAATAAAGGTTGAAACACCACCCAAACGAACCCTCTCCTTCCCTAAAAACCAGCCACTTCGCGCCGGTTAAACTGCGTTTGCAGCACAGGGCTGCGCAAAACCAAACGTTCTACCCAAAGATCAGCATTCCAACCTGATAAACGATAAAGGCCATAACCCAGGCCACGACCAGCTGATAAAGGACCGAGAACCCCGTCCACTTCCAGGAGTTCGTCTCGCGCTTGATGACGCCAATAACGCCTACACAAGGCGTATAAAGCAGCACAAAGACCATGAAGGCGTATGCCGATACTTGTGTAAACGCCTGAGACAGCACTGGCCCAAACTCTGCCGCGCCAGCCGTATCTGACAAGCCATACAAAATGGCCGTATTGGCCACAACAATCTCCTTCGCAATGATGCCCGAAACCAGGGACAGCGCATTTTGCCAAGTCCCAAAGCCCAGCGGGCCAAAGAACGGTGCAATAAAATGGCCGATGGTCGCGCCAAAGCTCTCCGTAATCGGAACCTGGCCGGTGAAGTTGAAGTTGAGAACGAACCATAGCACCACGCTGGCGCCAAAGATGACCGTACCCGCTTTGATCAGGTAACCCCGTACCTTTTCCCAGACGTGAATGCCAAGATCCCCCGGCTTAGGGAAACGGTACGGCGGCAGCTCCATAATAAACGGACTTTGCTCACCCTTGAACAGCGTCTTTCTGAAGATCATGGCGAAAGCCATGGCCATCAAAATACCCAAAATGTAGAGAGAGAAGGTTACCGCGGTCTCGTTGCCCGGGAAGAACACCGACGCAAACAGGACGTAAACCGGGAACCGCGCGCCGCAGGACATGAACGGGTTGATCAGGATCGCGATCAGACGGTCATTTTCATTCTCAATGGTGCGCGTGCCCATGATGGCCGGCACGTTGCAGCCGAAGCCCAAGACCATCGGGATAAAGGTTTTGCCGTTGAGGCCCACCTTGGTCATCCAGTGGTCCATCAGATAAGCTGCGCGGGCCATGTACCCTGTGTCTTCCAGCAATGAGATCATCACGAAGACAATGGCGATATTCGGAACGAAGGTAAGCACGCCGCCCACGCCGCCTATGACGCCGTCGACGACCAGGGACACCAGCCATGGCGCCACCTGCAGGAATTCAAGCCCGGCAGTCACCCAGGACGAGAGGTGCACCGCGAAGAACACGTCAATCAAATCAGCGAACACGCCGCCCAGATTAAACGTCAAATAGAACATGAGCCACATGACGAGGCCAAAGATTGGAAGGCCCAGGAAAGGATTGAGAAGCACTCTGTCAATCCGGTCCGTCAGCGGATCAAAAGCAATCGCCTCGAGGGACGCCGTGCCGCTGATCATTTCTCCAATCACCCTGTAGCGCAGGTCCGCCATGCGGTCGGGGCTGTCGTGGCCGCTGTCGAACTTGAGCGGGCTGACGAGCTTCTGCACTTCAATGTCGTGCTCGAACAGCTTAAGGGCAATCCAGCGCGGGTCGTGATCAGCCTTCAGAGACTTGGGAAGCTTCAGCTCGACTTCCCTGACGAAAGCCTCGACCTCTTCGCCGTAGTTGAACCGGCGAGGTTTATATGCAGCCTTCGCGTGATGGGCAGTGACCACGGTCTCCAGCAATTCCGGCAGGCCGCGTTTTCGCAGGGCAACTATTGGCACCACCGGCACGCCAAGAGCTGCCGATAGTCCCTCGAGGTCAAGCTGAATATTTTTCTTCTCCGCCTCGTCCATCATATTCAGCGCCACCACCACCGGCCTGCCCAGCTCGATCAGCTGGAGGGTCAGGTACAGATTGCGCTCCAGGGCAGTCGCGTCAATGATGTTGAGCACGACATCCGGATTTTCATTTTGAATGTAATCACGCGATATTTTTTCTTCAAGGGTGTAGGGCGAAAGACTGTAAATGCCGGGCAGATCCACAATGTCCATAATATGCTCCGCGTGCTGCATGCGCCCTTCGCGCTTTTCCACTGTGACGCCCGCCCAGTTGCCCACATAGTGGTTGCTCCCGGTCAGCGCGTTGAATAGCGTTGTCTTTCCGCTGTTGGGGTTGCCCGCCAAAGCGATTTTAAAAATATCCATGAATTATGCCTCCGCGTTTCTAACTGTGATTTTTCCTAAAATGCCGCGGCCGAGAGCAACCCTGGATCCACGGACGTCGACGATCATTGGTCCAAATAGACCTGAGGAGACCACACAGAGCCGAACACCAGGAGTCAGACCCATATCCTGAAGTTTTTTCTTGACCTTATGTCCATATTCAATATTCTCGAGTATAACGCATTGTCCTTTTTTTGCCTCAATGAGTGACATAAACAATTACTACCCCCTTGCACAACCTATGTAAAATATAAGCAAATCCACCAAAAGCTTCATTTTGATAACAATTCTCATTTGCAATATCATTTTACTCCAGTTGATAGACATTGTCAATTGATTAAGCAATATTTTAACGATTGGCATGAGTTTTCGTTTGTAACTATTTCATAGACAGAAAACTCAGAGACACCCCCCGCGAAGAGGCCCCCTCTGTGAACACGTTGAAAAAACAAAGCGCTCCAGCACCCCCTCTTAACCTTGAGGAAATGCTGAAGCGCATAGGGTTGTATTCATTTTACAACAGTGTCATTCCCCGAGGCTGCGGCGAGGGCTGCCGAGGCAAACGCCCAGTGAAGGTTATAGCCGCCGGTATCGCCGTCCACATCCAGAATTTCGCCTGCCAAATAGAGGCCGGGCAGCTGCTTGGCCATCATGGTGCGGCCCACCACTTCCCGGGTAGATACCCCGCCAGCTGTGGCCATGGCACTTCTCAGGGCACCCATGGCGGTTATTCTGACTTCATAGGCAGTGGCCAGCTTCACCATCTGCTGACGCATAGCTTTAGATAAACTTGCCATAGTGATCTTGCACGCTTCTTCACCCAAATGACCCTCGATCAATTCTGACAAAGATCTGGTCAGTACCAGCCCGCGGATCACGGTGCTGAGCTGCCGGGTGCCATGAGCTGAAGCCGCATCGAGAAGGGCTTGCTCGAAGGCAGCGGCGTCAAGGGCTGTGAAGCTGAGTTCCAGGAGTCCGCCGGCTTTCATCCAGCGGGACCCATCGAGAATCCCCGGTCCGCTGAGCCCGGTGTGGGTAAACAGGAGATCTCCCGTTAGCGGACGGACGCCTTCCGAATCCCTATATTTAAACGTCGCTCCCGGGATTACTACGCCTGCGAGCTTGTGCAAAGCACGATCATTGTGATAGACAGGTGCCAGCGCCGGCCGCTGCGGAACGGTTTCCAGTCCAAGATCAGCGGCCAGTCGAAGTCCTGAGCCGTCGGAACCAGTCATGGGGTAGGAGCTTCCACCGCAGGCCAAGAGCACTTTGTGGGCGCGGTAGGTCTGATCCCCGCAGGCGACTGTGTAGCCGCCCTCGACCATCGGCATAATCTTTTCGACGAATTGGTTGAATTCAAAGCGGACGCCACGGCGCTTCGCCTCTTGGAGCAGCGCTTCGACGAGATCCGCGGCAGCAAAGGACGCCGGGAAGACTTTGCCGTCCGGGCGGACAACGCTTGGAAGTCCAAGCGCATCAAAATATTGGATCAAGGCCTCAGCGTCAAGCTTGCCTATGGCATGTCTTACGAAATTCTTCTTGTCGCCGTAGTGGCGGACCATGTCGGCCACGCTCTCGGCATGGGTAAAATTGCACTGTCCGGCGCCCGAAATCAGCACTTTCCGTCCCGCGCGCGTCCCGCGTTCCAGAACCAGTACGGATGGAGGTCCTGCCGCGTCAGCAGCACGAGCGGCCGCGAACAAACCCGCGGCGCCCGCGCCTATGACGATCCAGTCATAAGTCAGCGTCATCTGGGGGACTACCTGCTGGCCCATTTTTGGTTGGAGATATTTTTCAGCACAACTGAAGAGACGCGTTTATAAACCAAAGCGGTCAGGATGCTGATGGCAACACCTTTGATCACGTTAAAAGGAATGACCACATAGAGAATGTAGGTCTTCAGGTCGACGACCAGGGCGTTGACAGCGGCCGCCATACCTATGATGGCGTCGAGGGGCATGAAGTTCTGGTAGAAAGGAATCAGGATGTAGTAGTTGGCTATGGCGCCAACGAGCGCCATGCCGATAGTTCCGAGGACAAAGCCGGTGATCATGGCCGGCACGGTTTGGCGCTTTCTGTAGATCAGCGCCGCCGGGATGATGAAGGCAGAGCCCACTATAAAGTTGGCCAGCTCGCCGACACCGCCGGTCGTGGTTCTCATGAGGTGGAGAATGTTCTTGACAAGCTCGACGGCGACGCCTGAAAGCGGTCCGAAAGCGAAGCCCACAATGATGCCCGGGATGTCGGAGAGGTCAATTTTCAAAAATTCCGGAAAGATAGGGAGCGGGAATTCGAGGAACATAATAATGAAGGACAAGACGCCCATGAGGGCAATGGTGATGGATTTTCTGAGATTCATGGTGGAGACCTCCTGAATAAAGTAGTGGGATGACGGCAGTTGGGATGGCAACGGGTGCTGCATGGCAAGTGGCGCATGGCTGTAGGGTGGGCGTTAGCTGTTTCTCCGCGCCTCAGCCTTGGACACTGCGTTTTGGGGCAATATAAAACCCCCGGCAGCAAAAAACTCCAGGGGTCAAAAAACAAAGAAAACTCTTCTTTCATCCAGACTTTAACTGTCGGCTCCAGAATTCAACTGGATCAACCTTTCGGCTCGCGGGCTATACCGCCGGTAGGGACTTGCACCCTGCCCTGAAGATGTTTGTATTAAGTTCAATATGACTATAACATTAGGAAACCTGCCCGTCAATAGTCAGGTCTTTTTCAGCTTTTTTCGTCTGCGTCAGGTTGGCCACATTTACCTTTGGTTGAGCATGTCCATCAGCCGCGTATTGTAGAGAATCCCATACCGGAATACCAGCACGCCCAGGATGGATACGACGACGAATTCTCCAAAGGCTACCTGCAGCATGGTAAGAAACAGCGGTAGCTTAAAGACCAGCCAGAGCTCTATGCCGATGATGACGCCATTAAACAGCACCGGCCAAAGGGACGCGGTGAATATATTGTGTGTCTTCGACATCATGAATACGCTGAGGAAGGTCGCCAGCGTCCCGAAGATCACGTCGACGATGCCCAGAGGACTTGCCAGGTTAGCGAGGAAGCACCCCAGGGTCAGACCACCAATGTACATAGGGTTGACAAACGCCAGCAGCGTCATGACTTCCGAAATTCTGAACTGTACGCCGCCGTAGCTGATTGGCGCCAGACCTATGGTCAAAGCCGCGTATAAAGCCGCGACAATACCTGTCACAACGATCTTACGGGCCATACTTCTTTTTTTCATTTTAATCACCTCTTTTTTTACTCATATGACCATAGCACAGACCCAGATGGCTGTCAACGAATAGTAGATTAACAAAGGATCCAAACGGGTAAAAGAGGATTGTGTAATCTATAAGTCAGTGAAAGGGGCGTTTCATCATGAGTAAGCTCAGCTGTGTGCTCAAGTATAAAGACGATAAGGAAAAGGATTTGTTGTCGCTATCCCAAAAGATGGGACTCGACATTCCGGATTCATGCGGCGGGAAGGGCAAGTGCGGAAAATGCACGGTGAAGATCCTGTCCGGAGAGGTCAATAAGCCTACTAAAGAGGAAGAGAAGCAGTTAAAGAAAAAAGAACTGGAGGATGGCGTCAGACTCGCCTGCCAGGTCATCCCCAAAGGGGATGTGTCGTTTAAGGTGGAGTAGGATGAGATATTTTGAAAGAACTTCATAAAAGGAAAGCGCCCTTCGCGGGCGCTTTTTTGTTGGAAGTTTATTTCAAAATCCACTAATTGCAATACGTTCGCCGACAAGCTCTGGTACCAAATTTAATTGAGTGCCTGTCACCAAACTTAACTTGGTGACAGGCACTCACTCCAGGTTGGTGTCAGACACCCACATGACGAGCTCGGGACCAGGTTCAAATTTAAACTTTGAACCTGGTCCCGAGCTCTGCCCGCCTAATTCCCCGGCCGTTTCATTCCTCCTCCCATGCCGCCAGCGCTTGCGCCTTCCTGGACTGCCTGAGTCACCGATCCGGAGATCTCAAAACTCACCGCCTCCGTTCCACCTGTAACCTCTCCGCCTGTGACCAGGCCATCCGCCTCTTCCCCAGTGCTGCTCCCGCCGACATAAGCGTGATAAGTCTCACCGGATACAAACTCAGGGGATGCTATCACCAGCGACGAGAAGGCCTTCGCCGGCCTGAAAACCGCAATAACTGTACCATCCTCAGCCTCCACCCTGACCAGCGTCCCTGCTGTCTGATTCGTCAGGAAGATCAGAGCAGAAAGCTCAGTCGAGCTCGCACTTGGTCCCTGGGCCATCCCAGAGCTGCCCGACGCAATCAGCAGACCGCCGCTCTGGACAAAATCGCCGTTGTAGTCCATCGCACCATTGCCGCTGTTCGTCGGGCCGTGCACCAGCAATGTCCCGCCGCTCATGGAACCGCTGCCGTTGAGGTCAATGCCGTCGCCTTCCGCATTGACGGTGACAAAGCCGCCCTCGAGGGACAACCCCTTTTCGCCGGAGGTGTTGATGCCATCGTCACTCGAGACAAGGCTGACGTCGCCGCCGCGAATCGTGACCTGGGCAGCCTCAAGGCCCTCGTAGCTCTTTCGCACCTCAACGTCGCCGCCTAGGATCAGCACGGAAACGTCTGCGTGGATCCCGTCGTCGCCGGACTCGATCTCGAAGGTCCCGGCCTGGATCTCGATGCTGCCGTTGGAATGCAAGCCGTCATCGGCACTGTCCACCGCAAAGGTTCCGCCGGTGATCACGACCGCCGCGCCCGCCTTGAGTCCCTTGGTACTGGAGGTGTCCTCCGTGTCTGCCACCGTCTCAGAACTGTTTACAGTTGGTTCCTCTGACGCACCTTCCGGACTCACCGGAGCAACGCCAGTCGGCGGCGTCCCGCGCTGCGGCCTCGTCCCATCCGCCGGCCGGTCACCATTCCAAGACTTACCGTCCTGGGACGCCTTCTGAACCGCGTTGACACTTCCACCTCCACTTTCGATGTCAAAGTCGCCGTCTTCAATGACCAGCGCGGTTTCGGCCTGGAGACCATCGGCCCCCGCCTTGATTTGGAAACAGCCGCCCTCGATCACAATAAAGCCCTTGTCAGCCTCCTCCACACTACTGGACTGAAAGGCATCCGCGCCCGCCACGATCTTGAACTCGCCGCTGTGAATCGCGATCAGATCCTTGCCTCGAACCGCGTCTGACGCTGCCGTGATGTCAAAGACGCCGCCTGTAATCCTGAGGTCGTCCCTGCCGACTATGCCGTGCTTGGCACTGCCGTTCACCGTCAGTGAACCGCTGCCGTTCAGCGTCAGGTCGCCCTTGCTGTAGATAACGCCATCTGGAACGCTGTCCGCAGCGTCATCCGAGTCTTCTGTCTCTTCAACCGCGGTGTCTGATGCCCCTTGAGCCTCCGCAGCTGTCGACGCCGCCATGGTCAGCGTGTTGATCGACCCTTCTGCCAGGGTCATATAAGCCCGGTCCGCTTCCTCAATGAGGATCGCCGGCGCCCCCTGGTTCGTTATGGTCACGCCGTTCAAAACCAGCCGCACCGCCTCATCACTGCCAACGTTCACGATCACTTGACCCTGATCCAGGGTGCCGGAAAGGACGTAGGTCCCGGGGGCTGTAATCTTCAGCGTATTGCCCTCCGCGGCTGCGCCCAGGCCCTCCACGGTAATGCTGGTCCCATTCAGAGCGACTTTTGTCGCACTGGCCGCCTCCCATGTCGTCAGAAAATCCTCCTCGTCGAACTCGAAGCCTTGGGCGGCAAGCACCGCCGCAGCAGTGTCCTGGGCGGCGAGCACCGTCCCGTCAACTGCGGTTTCCACAACCTGAGAGCCGGCCGCAGTCTCAGTCACGGACTGGGTCTGGCCGCATCCTGCCAGCATCCCCAGCGTCAGCACGCCCGCCAGCGCCAGGGCTATAAGTTTGGTCCTGAATTTTCTCGCCTGGGTGATCTTTTTTAATAGTGGGTTCATATTGAATTCATCCTTTCAAGGGGGTGTTGTTTTATAGTTCAGCATTCTGGGAAGACACCCGCCCGTGCGAAATGGACAGATTGCCGTTGCGACACCTGAGCTCGTCCATAAACGCCTTCTCCGCGCCGGCCTCCCGCATATAAATGTGGTACTTGAGCTCATAGAGGCTGCCCATGTTGGTGGTTTTCACCTGGATCAGCTCAGCTTTTTTCGTGTATTTATGGAACAGGTCGTCGAATACACCGGTGTAGTCGAGGTTTTCCGGAATGGTGATCTTCAGCTCCTTCTCCCGCCGCTCCAGGGGCTGTTCCCCGAAGCGAAAGACCGTCAAAAGCATAGAGGCGCAGCCGATGATCACAAGAAACATCAACGCCACCCAAACATACCCCATGCCCGTCGTGAGTCCTATGGCCATGGCGAGGAAGATGTTGCTGATCTCTCTGGCACTGCCGGGAATAGATCTGAAGCGCACCAGGCTGAATGCCCCCATCACCGCGACACCGGCGCCGACGTTGCCATTGACCATCATGATGACGATCTGGATCATGGCCGGCAGCAGCACGAGACTGACTGCAAAACTTTTACTGTAGGTATTCCTGAACATGTAGACACCTGCGACGCCGAGCCCCAGCAGCAGTGACGCCAAGGTGGCAATGATCAGGCTTTCTATGGTTAACGACGTCGCAGCCGCTGCTGTTGAAGTTGTGGAGAATAAACTGTTAAGCACTTAAACCGCCTCCCTGATGCACTTTGTTAACATCTCATCGATTAGATAGTCCTTGTAACAGACCCCGTATTTCGAAAAGGACGCCGGATAAATTTTGAGCTCGGACAGCATCCTGCTCATCCAGAGCGGCATGGCGCCGGGAATCTTGATCTCCATGAGCACTTGTCCGCTTTCGAGAAGCGGCCGCCCCCAGTCCCCAAAGGACAGATCAAGCTTCGTCTCGCGAAAGCGAATCCCCTGATCAAAAGTCACTCGGAGGTTTAGATCCTCGTCCCCGTAGTAGGCGCAGCGCTCGTAGGCAATGAAGATCTTTGGCGTCGTGTGGTACATGCTCTGAAACCAATCGATTTCATTTAAGACATGGCTGTCCGCCGCCGGGTGTTTGCCGGTTTCGAGATAATCGGCAGCCTCTCTTAAAGAAACGCTCACGCGCCGTTTGTAAACGACCCCTTTATACTTCTTTTTGAGCTCAATGAAGACCTTATCGTCCGCGCCGGGAACGCCATAGCTGCGAAGCCTGAGCTTTTCCTTGTAGACTGGTTTTTCGATGGACGTCCGAATCAAATCATACTGCGGTGTGTCAAAGTATAGATTGCAGATCGTATGCATCCCATAGTCATCCTGGGTCATTTTAGTCTGAAGCAAAGGAAGCAGACGGTCGTACTGTTCGCGGCTGAGCAGATATTTCTTTTCATAGCGCTTGAATGTGTTTTGCGGTTTTACGCTTTGGATCATTTGAATCACCTCTTGGCAGAATTGAGTTTGGATCTCTCTTATGAGTTCATCATAGACCCCCAACCTGAAAGGAGCCTTAAATTGCGGGAAGAAACTCGGTGTCAGACACCCGGTTTCGTCTTTGGTGAAACCGGGTGTCTGACACCGAGTTTTCGCCAGCATCAAATGGGCATAAAAAAAGCCCTCCAACCGGAAGGCTTAATTTTACGTCTTGTGTGATCTATAAAGTAATGTTGATGTCGTACTCTTTGTATTTCTCGTCCAGCCAAGTCGTGACCTGGGACTGAATCTTTTGGTCGAGGAGCACGTCGCGGACTTCTTCCTTCTTGCTGTCCAGGGTTGCTTCGACTGCTTCCTTCTTCTCATCTACAATCAGCAGGTGGAAGCCAAAATCCGTCTCAACCGGACCGACTACTTTGCCAATCTCAGCGCCAAAAGCCGCCTCTTCGAAGGCTGGCACCATCTGACCTCTGCCGAAGAAGCCGAGCTCGCCGCCGTTGTCCTTGTTGGAAGTGTCTACAGAGTACTCTTTCGCGAGCGCCGCAAAATCGTCGCCGGCGTTCAGCTTGCCGAGCACCTCGTTGGCGACTTCAACCGTCTCAACCAGAATGTGTCGCGCGCTGACCTGCTCCTGCTGGTCAAAGGACGCCTTGTTGGCTGTGAAATACTCAGAAATCTCATCATCCGTGATTTCAATGGTAGGCTCAAGAATCTTCTTGATCTTGAGGTTTGTCTCAATATTGCCCCTGAGGTAGTCCATGTCAAAGCCGCTGGATGCCAGCGCGCTCTCGAGAGCCTCTTTGCCGCCGTACATTTCCTCATAGGACGCTATCTCTTCGTCGACTTCCGCCGCCTCAACCGTGACATTGTTTTTCTTTGCCTCTAGCTCAATGATCTTTTCTGAAACCAATGTATCGATTGCTTGCTGACCGCTCTGCTTGACCATGTAATCATACAGCTCGTCCTTGGTGATTTTCTCCGAACCCACTGTCGCCACTGTGTCCCCGCTGCCTGCCGTTCTGAAAGCACCCGCTCCAATGTAAACGCTGCCCGCGAGCATCGTAATAATCACTACGACGACCATGATAACTCTGAAATTGCTCTTCACTCTAAACTAGCCCCTTTCAAATTTTCTTCTGCCGATGGCTGATATCACCCATCAGACGATTTCTCTACATTTTAGAATACCATCCTTAATTGAACCTGAAAAGAAAAATAAAAAGACATTTTAGCGACAAAGGTAGAAACTGGGTGTCAGACACCCAGTTTCTTTGTAAGTATGTCAAAACTAAAACGAGAGGAAAAGGTCCCTTTGAGTGTAACAACGGGTCCTTCCTCCTCTCGTAATATTCTGCCTGTTGGCTACGACGCTCTTGAGCTGGTGCTCGCAGCGACCGTATCCTTCAATTTTCTGTTCTCCTTTGTAATTTTGAGAACCATATGATCTACGTCATTCATATGGCAGATCAGATCGACAATTTTGTTGGAGTAGCCCCATTCGTTGTCATACCAGGAAACCAGTTTGACAAAGTGCTCGTTCAGGCTGATACCGGCGTTGGCATCAAAGACAGACACGCGGGATTCACCGAGAAAATCCGTTGAGACAACAGCGTCTTCAGTGTATCCGAGGATCCCCTTCAGTTCGTTTTCAGACGCGCTTTTCACGACTTGTTTGATTTCCTCATACGTCGCCGGCTTCTCGAGACGGCAGGTCAGGTCTACAACAGAGACGTTGACTGTAGGCACTCTGAAAGACATGCCTGTCAATTTGCCTTTCAGCTCGGGAATGACTTCGCCAACCGCTTTGGCTGCGCCTGTAGAAGATGGGATGATATTCGACGCGGCAGCTCTGCCGCCTCTCCAGTCTTTTTTGGATGGACCATCGACTGTCTTTTGAGTTGCCGTGGTCGCGTGTACGGTCGTCATCAAACCTTCGACAATGCCGAAATGCTCATGTATGACTTTGGCGAGGGGCGCCAGGCAGTTTGTGGTGCATGAGGCATTGGACACAATGTCCATGTCCGATCTGTAATTATCTGAGTTTACACCCATGACAAACATGGGGGCATCTTTGGAAGGTGCACTTATGATGACTTTCTTGGCACCGGCCTCCAAATGTCCCTTCGCGGCTTCCTGAGTAGTGAAAGCACCAGTCGACTCCACAATGTATGCCGCACCGCAGGATTTCCACGGAATGTCTTTAGGCTCTTTGGCTGCGAAGATCTTGATTTCTTTGCCGTTGACGAAAAGCTTGCCATCTTCAGAGGAGACCTCACCGTCAAACTTTCCATGGACAGAATCATACTTCAGCATGTAGGCCATGTACTCGGCGTCCACAAAGGGATCGTTGATCCCCACCACTTCGACGTTATCATATGCTGCAGACGCTCTCAGAACAAGTCTTCCAATTCGCCCGAATCCGTTGATTCCAATTTTAATCATAATAAACACTCCTTCTGCATTCGCTATGCTATTGATTTTATGATCTCTTCTATACTTCCAATTTAACAGGTGTTTCGCTTTTTGTCCAGCGGGACTTTTTACGTCCATCAAATTGTAAATTTAAGCTGCATCAGTTGAAATGTCTGGCTTTTGAACGCACGACCATCGGCAAATTTACACTTGTTTTTAAAAAAAACAAAAACTTATCAGACTTGACGCAGGAGGATCTTTTCGCTACACTACCTATAGTTAGGGTTTCAGATAACTAAATCAACGTATTCAGGTGCCCAATACTTGGGAGAATAGGGAATCAGGTGAGAGTCCTGAGCGATCCCGTCACTGTAAATGGAGAGTGCCCTCAGCATGCCACCTCCGCTGTTAAGCGGCTTGGGAAGGCGAGGCAGCACAATGACCCTTAGCCAGGAGACCTGCCTGAAGTGCTGTGCGTTCTTTGTATTCACAGAGAACGGTAGGGATTGGATGATGGTAAAGTCCGCGGTTTAATAGCCGCGGGCTTTTTTGTTTTTGTTTCCTCTCCCCTCAAATGCCCTCTGAAGCCTTGCAAAAAAAATTTAAATGAGGTGTAAATCGTATGCAAAACAATCTCAAAAGAACCGTCCTGCTCTCCATGTTCATTGCCCTATGCTTTATTGGCTCCGTCATCAAGATGCCAAGTCCTACCGGGACAGTGGCCTTTGATTCCATGCCAGCCTTTCTGGCAGCCTCTCTCCTCGGTCCAATCCCTGGCGCAGTCATAGGGCTTTTGGGCCATCTTATGACAGCGGCCAGCACAGGCTTTCCACTGACGCTGCCAATCCACCTCTTGATTGGATTTCAAATGGCCGCCATTTGCTGGGTTTATGGGCTCCTGTTCAGAAAAGTCAACCGCTATCTTGCGGTTGTGATTGCAACACTCCTCAACGGCGTTGCCTCGCCTGCCATGCTGATGCTGCTGCCTGGCTTTGGCATGGGCTTTTTCGCTGCCATGGTGCTTCCTCTGACCGTTGGCAGCCTGATCAATGTCATAGTGGCCTTCATGGTTCATCTTGCTTTGGAAAAATCAAGCGCGCTAAAAAAGGCAGGGGCGATTGTCAGTGACCAAAAAATATAGGGATCTGGACCTGCATCCAATCAGCCGGGACACGTTTTTGGCAATCGCCTGCGATTCCTGCGGCGGTATTGGATTTAAGCCCCTAGATAATGTTAAAGCCCCGCCACAGGTCGTGGCGAGGCTGACAGCCAGAGTTGTCCTGATGGAAGTGCTTTCCTCCGGGGCCATCCCCGTTGCCCTTACTGCCGCCATCTGCTGCGAGCCAGACCCTGCCGGAGAAGCGCTTTTGGAAGGCATTCGGGCGTCCATGGCAGAAGCGGGTTACCCGGACCTTCCGCTGACCATCAGCACTGAAAAGAATGTCCCCACCCAGCAAACCGCCCTCGGCATGACGGCAATTGGAATGCTTCAAAACAAAACTCTTGAAGCTCGAAGATCCAGGTCCGGATGCCATGTCTTTGCCGCCGGGATTCCCAAAGTGGGCCAGGAACTGGCGGATGACGAAAGTCAGATCGCGGATTTCACCACACTAAGGCAGCTGTTGGATTCTCCGGAGGTCATCGAAATCTGGCCCGTCGGCTCGAGGGGCATCCTGTCGGAAGGCCGTGATTTGGCCGCAGCTGCAGGCGGCAAGCTGAATCTCAGCCTTGACAGTCACACGCCTATAGATCTCCATAAGTCTGCCGGCACCTGCACGACGCTTCTGTTTACCTCAGATCAGGACTCTCTGGATTTGACTCGGTTTAATGTAACCTGTTATGAGCTTGGAGTTGTGGAAGCAAGGTAGATTGGTTTAAGGCACAAAAGAGAAATCCAAAAAATTAAAGCGTGAGAACTATGATCTGCCATTGTCAATCCCGACTTGAGGCAGCGCTTCGTTCTCACGCTTTTTTCTTTGTTTAGCCATTTGGAGCACGGACTTTCAAAACCGATCACACCCACACCAGCCGAACCCAGTCATTCACAGCGACTGGTTTTTTCTGCGAGGAGATGATTTCGAAACCATCGGCAGAATTGGCACTTAACAACTCGTAACGACATTCGAGGCCGTCCCGGCTTACTCGGCCAACTCTATAAGCCCCCTCAGCGTTCTCCCCTGTTCGAATCAGAACGACTGATTCCGGCCTGTAGCAGCGTCTGAGAATGTGTATGCCTTCAGAGCGCGCTTCCCGAAGTTCTATAACAGGCAGCTCCCTAGATCCGCCCAGATTTGACAGAGCCTCCGGAAGCGGAAGGAGTCTGCCCAGCATTTGCCCGGCTTGAAGATTCACCGGATGCCTGTACAAATCTTCAGGCGTCCCGCATTGCAGCTGGCGCCCTTCACGCAGGAGCATGATTCGGTCCGAGAATGCCATGGCTTCGCTTGGATCATGGGTCACCAAAATGATGGTGACCTCAAAGTTCTCTCGAATACTGCGGATCAACTGCCCCATGCTGGTGCGCAGCGCCAGATCCAGACTCGAGAAGGGCTCGTCCAGCAGCAGTACCGAGGGCTTAACCGCAAGGCCTCGACCTATGGCGACCCGCTGCCTTTGACCGCCGGACAACGCTCCAGGATACCTGTTTTCAAGGCCTTCCAGCTCCAGCAGGCGGATCAGGCGCGCCAGATCCGCCGTGATCTCTTTTCGGGGAATCCCACGAATGTCCGCGCCATAGCACAAGTTGTCCAGAACGGTCATATGGGTGAACAGGGACGGTTCCTGAGAAATGTAGACAATGCCCCGCTGCTCAGGAGGGAGACCGGTCATGTCCCGGCCATTCAGCTCAACACCTCCGCCATCCGGCCGAACCAGCCCGGAAATCAGCTTAAGCAGCGTCGACTTCCCGGAGCCGGAGGGCCCCAGGACCGCAACCAGTTCTGGACACAAGCACTCAAAGGTAATGTCCTCCAGGACCTTTTTATTCTCATAGGTTTTTGAAAGCGCCTTCAGTCGCAGCATCCTAGTAATTTTCCTTTCTGTAGTCGGAGCGGTTGATCCAGGACTTCGAAACGGCATGGGCCGTCAGAAAAAGGCTGCCGTTGATTAAAACAAAGATTAGGGTATACAGGCTCCCCCTGAACAGATCACCATATTCCAGCGCGGGGATCAGCAATGCACCCAGGGTAGTGATTCGGCCGCCGCTGGTCATCTGAGTGGAGAAGGTTTCCGTGAGTGACATTAAAAAAGCCAGGGAAAAGCTGAGAATGAGCGGCGGCAGTGTAGAGGGCAGCAGCACTCTGACAAGATAGTCCAGGGGACGACCGCCCAGCGTTCTCGCCGCCTCTTCCTGAGCGTGGCCAGACTGGCTTTGATACTGGAACTGAAGCCCCACAGCATAGGGGACGACTATGGCAATATGACAGATTACCACGGAAAGCCAGGAGCCGTAATAGCCCAGCCGGATGCTGGCCATCTGTGCCCCCGTGATCAGAACGACACCGGGAAACAGCAGCGGCAAAGCCAGGATCACCATGGCAGCGGATCGCCCCTTCACAGCCTGCTTCTTAGAGAGGGCCCTCCCCGCGCTAAAGCCCGCGAGGCTCGCCAGCACCCCAGTGAGACCCGAGATCATCAGACTCTGCTTCAAAGCCCTCTGAAGCATGGGGTCAGTCACAACGCTCCAAGTGCGCGCTGCTGCGCCTGAAAAATCCGGCACCACTTGCGGGAATCTCAGAGAGGGAGATAGGCCGTAGAGGAGGAACCAGACTACGGGCAGCAAAATCACTAAAGCATAAAGCCAGGCGGTCACCAACCTTGACCGTTCTCCGGACCGTGGGGTCACGCCAAGTTTTCGGGTCAGCGGTGCCAGCCAGTGCTTATAACCCAGTCCTCGTTTGAAGGCCTGATGGAGCAGCGCGACAAAAATCAAAGTCAAAACAAGGCACAGAACCGCCAGGGTAATCACCAGCGCCATGCGCTCCGGCAGTCTGTGCAGGTCCGGGTGAAGGAGCAGCGCGTAGTACCTGGCAGGCAGCAGCTCGGGCGTCAATGCCCCAAGCCAGACCGGGACCTCAAAGCTGCCAAAAATGAAGGCGAACATAACACCCCCCGCCAAAGCAATAAGACCGGCCGCGGAAGGCAGATACAGGCTGTGCCACAGCGTCAGACCGCCGGCGCCAAGGGTTCTGGCCTCGAGCTCAAAGGTGTTGCGGATTTTGTCGTAGTAAGGTTTTAGGATCAGCGCCACGAAGGCGCTGCCTTTCCATAGATACGGAAACCAAAGTCCAAGACCAAAGGGTGTGTAGAGAAAGACCGGAAACTCAGAGGGCGTTTCGATCCAGTGCCACTGGGCTGCTACTCTGGCCAGAAATCCGGATTGCCCCATCAGTGACTGGGTCGCCAGCGCCACGACGCCGTAAGGCAAAATCACCGTTACTGCGAGGCACAGGCTGATCAGTACTTTCATGGCCAGGCGACTGCTTCCCGAGAGCGTCCAGGCTAGAAAGGCGCCCATAAGGACAATCAAAAATGCTGCGGCGGCACTGAATCCGGCAGTGTAGACCACGTCCCGCCAGAAATCCGGGCGCTGCCACAATGAAGTGAAATAACCCAGCGTCATTGCCCTCATGTCCAGGATTGGCACATAACCCAGAGCGAGCTTCAGAACCTCAGCCAGTCCAAAAACCAGACACAGCGTAGTGGGAATCATGGCCGGGATCAGCTGTGCCCAAAAGCGCCACGTTGCCCGGCGCCCTTCCACTATTTAGCTCCGGCACGGTTGCTCGCGCCAGCTATTTCCGACCAGAGCATTTCAATCCAGTCAATGTAAACGGCCTTCAGCTCCGGCAAACGCCGCTCCGCCAGCGCCTCAAGGGGCATAGGGAACACCTCGGCTTCAATGGCCTTCAATGCTGCTTGTTCTTCTTCAGAAAGTGCCGCTGCATCAAAGGCAGGCATGTCCCCCCACACCGCCGGTTTGAACTTTTCAAGCTGAAGTTCCGGACTCTGCAGCGCGTTGATGGTCAGCAGCGCCGCGGCCTTCTGAGGGGCGTTGAAAGGCACTGCCAGGTAGTGCGCGTTGCCGATGGTCCCGGTATCAAACACATAAGCCTCCGCTGTCTCCGGATACGCGCCGGCCGCCACTTGACCCGCTGTCTTGCCCAGCTCAAAGCCAATTGTGAAGTCGACTTCATTGTTCTTAAAGAGCTCATCCAGCTGCGCCTGGCTGGACGGGTAGACTGTCCCCTCACGCCACAGGTAGGGTTTAAGTTCATTGAAGTAGTCAAACACCGGCTGCGCTTTTTCTTTGAAGGCCTCTTCGGTCAGGTCAGCGCTCCAGTCACTCTCCCCTGTCAATTCATACAGGGCGCTTCTGACAAAGGCGCTGCCTGCGAAATCTTCCATAGGGTTAGGATAGGTAAAGCGCCCCGGATTGGCTTTGGCCCATTCCAGCAATGCCTTATAGGATTTTGGCGGCGCCTCGACTCTGGCTGTGTCAGTGGTCAAGACGAGCTGCGCTCTGCCCCAGATAGCTTCCATGCCTTCAATAGGGATCCCGGAGTCTGAGTTCAGGTCGCCGGCGGACGTCTCATAATACTTCGTCTGATTCTCAAGGAGTTGATCATAAGGGCCCCAGAGCAGGCCGCCCTCCTTGGCAGTCCTGAAGTTCTCCGCGTTGATCCAGAGAAGATCCGCGGAGCCCTCTGCCACACCGGCAGTTTTTTCATTGAGCAGCAGACTCAGATAGTCCGGCGGATTCATAGGGACCCGGTTCAAAGTTATGTTGTAAGTCTCTTTTAGATAGCTTGAGACTGTCGTATCCATGTAAGTATTTACGAGTTCATTGCCGCCCCACATCAAGATAGTGACGGTCTGGTCGCGGCCGGCTTCTTCCACCTCAGACCAGCTGGCAAAGACTGCAGCAGTCTGATCCGCCTCTTCTGCGGCTGGTGTGGCTTGACCGCAGCCCACTAGGGCGCCAGCAGCAAGGACTCCGGCGAGAATGAGGCTCAAAAGCCTTTTGTGTGTGTTTCCTATTTCTGTCATAGGTCTGTTCAGTGGGCGCATGGTAGTTCTCCTTTACATTCACATAATTTATGTCTCAATAAGAGCCGAGCAGCCTCAACATCCTAAGGCTGTCTCAGCGCGTCAAACACCTGAAAAAATCTTCGTATTCCAGTCAGAACAATCAATCCCGTCAAGGCCCACAGAATCCACAAGCTATAGTCCGGAAGCAGGATGGCAGCGGTGAAAAAGACAAAGGTCTCCGTTCGCTCAATCAGCCCCGGATCATAATGCATACTCTTTTTGCCGGCATTCGTCATTAACGCGCCGGCGGCCAAAAACGTCGAGAAGTTGAAAATGACGCTGATCAGGAACAAGATAACCACAATGGCAAGCTCAGGCTCATGAATCACCATGCCAAGCAGTACCAGCGCTTCCACCATGCGGTCCAGAATCAGGTCCAGAAGTGCCCCGGAGGCGCTCTGGGATTTGGTCAGTCTGGCGAGTTCACCGTCAGCGACATCCAGAAGCCCGGACAGCCACAATGCCAGCCCCCCCCACCAGGGATGACCCATGGCCAAAAGTCCGGCTGAGGCGCAGCCCACAACAAAAGCCGCCATGGTCACGACATTGGGGGTCAGACCCGCGCGGTGAAAAAGCCCTGCAAGAAGCCGCACAGGCGGATCTATGGTTTTTCGTCCGTAGGTGTCCAGCATTGACTCATCCTCCTATTTCCAAAGCTTTGGCCGGAACCGGTTCAAAGCTTTCTTTAGCCCTGCCGATGGTTTTTCTTCCAGCCCCATGACCTCGGACAGGACATGTCCTGTCATCCTGACGCCGTTTTTGCTTAGATGCCCATAACAGCTGGCACAGTAAGCTTTCATTTCCGGTGCCGTCTTTTGGATGGTCTTAAGCGCCTCTTTCGCCATGACCGGCTGCTTCATACCCAGACCACAGCATGGCAGGCCTTTTGAACTGACAATTTCAGATCCAAGGAGGGCCTCAATGGAACCTGCAATCTTCCCGGTACCACGATCCGGACATGGGGTAAACACTCTGATTGGCACTGAGGTCTGCGGCAGCTTATAGCCTTCCCGCTTCAAGAAATCATAGATATCCGTCACAGGAATACTGAGATGCTTGCCGAAGACTTGATGGCAATTCGGGCAGGCCACAATCATTTCCGGGATCTGATGACGTCTGATTTCCATTTCAATTCGGCTGAGAATGGCTGCCGCGCCAGTTTGGTCGCCTTTTAAACTCAAAGGCTTTCCACAGCAATCAAACATCCAGCCACAGTCAAAAGCTCTCAAAGCATTGACCGTCATCAAAGATGTTTCCGGCAGAAAATTCACAAGGTTGCATCCAGGGAAAAATACCGGGCGACCTTTTTTTATCTCCGATGCTCGCCACGGAAACACCCTTTTTTCAAGTCCAGAGATCTTTGTAGCCCAGTTTGCAGATTGACTATACATAGCTCTTTCCTTTCAGTCACAAAACCGAACAGCAATCGATCGGGATTATGGATAAAAAGGGCTGTGACTCGCTTCCGAGTTCAGCCCTGAGGTGACACTATTTTTCCATTGGCATGGACGAATCTCCGCCCCACTCATAGATGGACGCTTCGTAGTTTCTAACGTTCTCAAAGCCCACGGCTCTGAGGATCATGGATGTGTATCCAGATCTGATGCCCATAGTTCAGTAGAGGGTGAAGTCGTCCTCAGGTGAGACGCCGGCGTCTGCCATGATTTTGGTGATTTCTTCCGGAGACTTAGGCGTGCCGTTCTCATTAAGCAGGTCCAACCAGAGAAGATTTGTGGCTCCAGTAATATGGCCGCCTCTTGGTTCTCCGGCATTTTGAGAACCACCATATTCCTTAGGGGTTCTGACGTCGATCAGAACTTGTTTTCCTAGATTTTCAAAGACATAGTCTTTTGTTGCGCCAAAGCTCTCGTCGTAGTCTTTTAGAACTACGCCCGTTGTTGGAACAGGTTCAGAGACCTCCGCAGTCACTTCATAGCCAAGCTCTTTCCAGTAGCTGAGTCCACCCACCAACAGCTTGACATTGTCCATGCCGGCCATTTGAAGCTGCCAGACGGCGCGACCATCGGCACCAGGACCTTTGAAGACGTCGGAATAAAAGACAACCGTTTTTTCGTTGTTAATGCCCATAGCGTTCAGTTTTTCAGTCAGGGCGTCCTTGTCGAGAATGGTGCCCCAGCCTGGTTCACCGGGTTTACCCACAGTGTTGGAAAAAGAATGAAGCCCAGCGCTGATCGCGCCTGGAATGTGCTCTTTGCCGTAAACGTCGGGCTTGTTAGCGTCGACGAGTACCAAGTCCTCACTGCCCAACATGGCTTTGAGATCCTGAGGTGTGATCAGGAAGTCGTTATTCTTGTAGACGGACAGGTCAAACCCAGCCTGTTCTGGTTCTTCAGAACTTTGCGGGGCCGCAGACGGCGCGCAGCCCGACAGCGCAGCCGCCAGTGCCAAGACTAACATAAGCAGTACTGACAGTTTTTTCTTATGTACGTTCAATGATGTTTTCCTCCTTCTTTTTTTTGGGATTTTTCGCTTTATCATTCCATACTTTTTTAAGCAGAAAGACCAGAGTACTGACTGCGAACAGAATCAGAAGACCCATGACAAACGTTCTGGCAGTGCCTGTGAGCATACTTCCAATGTAAGAATATATGATCGTCGCTGGCAACTGACCAATCCCTGTCGCAATAAAGAACGGCCAAAATCTCATTGAGGTTAGACCGGCTGCGTAACTGACTATATCAAAAGAGATAAAGGGCAGAAGTCGAGCGATAAGGATCGCGTATTTGCCATAGTTCTTGAAGAAGTCGTCAATCATCTGGACTGCCGACTTGGACGACAGTTTTTCGACAAAATCGCGGCCAAGATACTTCGCCAGGAAGAAACACAGTGCCGCGCCGGCCATGGCGCTGGACCAGGATAGAATAGCTCCTTTCACCCAACCAAAGAGCGCAGCATTCGCAAAGGTAATGATAAACGCTGGAAGGGGCGCAAACAAGGACTGAAGCATCATGAGAAGGAACGAGACGACAGGCGCCCAGACCCCAAACCCTAATATGTATTGTCTGGCAAGATCGACATCAACGTTCTGAAGGATGAAGATCGCCTGGTTGACATTCACTTTGACAGCGGGTACCAAGAGGTAAATGGCCACAACCAGCAGCACTGCTGAGATTTTTCCGAGATTGCTCTTAAAGAACGCTTTAATTTTAATCACTCCATTTCATAGTTTAAGCAAACTTTATTAAAGTTTGGCAGTACTGCCTTTATCAATTTCCCGTTTTAGAATTATTGACTGTAAATCGTCGAAAGAGTACTTTCTTTTCAGTAGAATGGATGCTGCAATCATTGCGACCAGCAACCCTGACGCAATCAGGAACTCAGGGGATTTGACGTCCAAAGCCTTATCTCCTAAATTGGTAAAAATCAGGACACCGGGAATAATGCCAATCAAAGTCGACCAAAAGTAATCCATAAATTTGATTTTGGTCAAACCCGCCCCATAGCTGACGACATTAAAGGGGATGATTGGAATCAGCCTGAGAATGAGGATCATCAGAAATCCGCCCCGCTGAATGTGCTCGTCAAAGCGTTTCATCCTTCCATGCAGCCTTTTTTCCACAGCTTCCCGCCCTAAATGTCTTGAGACATAAAAGGCCACACTGGCGCCTATAACAGCGCCAATAAGGGTGTAGACGGCACCATAATACAAACCAAAGGCCATCCCACCTGCAATGGCAATAATTGATCCTGAGGGTATTACAGAAAACATGATCATGTAGATAACAGGACCCCAGATGCCAAATGACGCTATATAGTCCTTTATGCCCTCTGCACCCATGTGATGAAGCATTCCGGAGGACATAAAAAAACGGCAAGTCAGGAGCATCACCGTCAGCATTAAGGCTGCAATCAATTTTTTCTTGCTTATGTACTTCATACGCTGCCCACCTTAAGTCCTCAGTCAAACGCAGATTGAACTTTACAGGTCCCTTACATGCTGCTCTGAGCGTTGGTTTAACCAGTGTTTGTCGCTATCAACTACAGTGATTTTATAAGACTTAAGTTGAATTTTCCAATCGAAAAAACTGATCACTCTCCCGGAACCATCAGTTTTTTCAATCGTTATGAGTCGTCGACAAAATTTTATAATGTTTTTCCTATTGAATATCCATGTTCAATTGTCGGTAAGGATCATCTTGACCAAATGGCGCTCTTCGGCGATCGAAAGAGTATTTCCTGGCGGAAAGAGGCCTTCCAAAACCATCGGCACCTTCAAGCCCTTAATTTTCTCAAGGCAATTCAACTGACACGTGGTTTTGAGAGGCATTCGCCCCCGACCGTCAACATGACCGCTGAGGTGAACCCGTTCAATTCTGTGGCGCCAAGTCTCAAGAATCCTTTCCAAATGTCCATGGTCGCGAGTGGCTTTGTTCAGGTTGAGGGATACGCGCCACGGGTAATTGTTGAGGAAGTTTGAAAATCGTTCCCAACTTTCCGGTACAGCGGTGTTTTCAAGAACAATCGGAAGGCCTGATGCCACAAGACTTTTCGGATTCTGAATGCAGTCACAGTGGAAGACGACCGACTGAATCCCGAGCCGGTCAACTATTTCAGTAAGCTGAACGACCAATTTTTCAGATCTGGCGCTTTTCCCATAAGCAATGCCATGCCAGGGGGCATGCAGCGCGATCTGTTTATAACTTCCAGCAAACTCACACGTGTTCAAAAAATCGAGAAACTTTCGCACCATGGCTTCTGTGCTGAGAGCAATTTCAACATGTTCAAAACCCAAATTCCGGCCAATCAGAAGTTTTTCCTCCGGCGGGATGTCCCAAAGGCAGAACGCCGCGGTAGATATCGCAATTTGATCCAAATACCTCACCCCTATGCAGAAAAACTGCGCTTGACGTTTGTATCTTAAAGACAAGTCCGCCTATTCAGGCATACAATTCATACGTCAAAACGCGTCATCTATGTGAAATCTTAGCATTCTCTGACATAAAACGCCAATAGGATGTTCTGATGATTAACGCTTCTCTATTAAAGAAGTAAATAGAGCAATATATCCGAACAATTAATAATCTATTCCACCACTTTGTCCGTCAACACCTCAAAAAGCTATGCCGATGGTCCCATTCACCTGAACTTTGACTGTCTAAACCGCACATTCCCGTCCACATGACTGGCAAAACCAAAATTCTGTACATTTTTCTATTGTTCTGCTTTTTAATTCGTGTAATTTGCATATTTTCTTTGTATACTGTATCATAGAACAAAAGCTAGTCATAAATTTTAGAGTTTTTACGAACTTTTTATTATTTTCCTCTAAAAACCAACACTAACATTATTGCCAAGGGAGCGTGTAACAATGGGAGGACTTTTTGGGGTTGTTTCCAAAAAGGATTGTGTCTTTGATGTCTTTTTCGGTACGGATTATCACTCGCATCTGGGAACCAGTAAGGGTGGTATGGCGATTCTGGATGGAAATACGATTCACAGATCGATCCATAACATTTCCAATACGCAATTCAGAGCCAAATTTGAAAGTGAACTTGAGGAGTTTAAAGGCAACATGGGCATAGGCTGCATCAGCGATGCGGAGGCTCAACCTCTGACCGTGCGTTCACACCTCGGCCAGTACTCCATCTCCACCGTGGGCAAGATCAACAACGTGGATGAAATCATTGGCGCTGCTTTCGAAAATCGCATGGTGCATTTCATGGAGACCAGCAGAGGCGTCATTAATCCTACAGAATTGGTTTCTGCGATCATCGATACGGAAAACTCCTTTGTAGACGGGTTAAAAAGGGCTCAGGAACTTATTCAAGGCTCCTGTTCCATTTTGCTGCTCACTACCCATGGGGTTTATGCCGCGAGAGATAAGTACGGGCGTACGCCGCTGATCGTAGGCAAGAAAGAGGATACCTATTGCGTGACTTTTGAGTCCTGTGTCTTCGCCAACCTGGGCTATGTCTTTGACTACGAACTCGGCCCGGGGGAAATTGTTCTGCTGAAGCCCGAAGGCATCGAGAAGATTGTGCCCGCCAGAAAAGAAAAGAAGATTTGCGCCTTCCTTTGGGTGTACTACGGCTATCCATCCTCAACCTACGAAGGCGAAAGCGTTGAACTTATGAGGTACAGAAATGGCGCCTTAATGGCTAAGAATGACACAGAAGAAATCGATGTGGTGGCTGGTGTCCCGGATTCTGGTGTCGGCCACGCCATAGGCTATTCCAACGAGTCAAAGATCCCTTTTGGACGACCGTTTATCAAATACACACCAACCTGGTCCAGAAGCTTTATGCCTCAAAATCAAGAAGTGCGAAATCTTGTTGCGCGAATGAAACTCATGCCAATTCCAGAATTGGTGGAAGGCAAGCGTCTTCTCATGTGTGACGACTCCATTGTCCGCGGCACACAGCTGAGAGAAACCGTGGAACTGCTTTACGGCTGCAACGCCAAAGAAGTCCACATCCGTTCTGCCTGCCCGCCACTGGTGTTCGGCTGCAAATTCATCAATTTTTCTTCCTCCCGGTCGGAAATGGACTTGGTGGCACGACAGGTCATCATTGACATTGAAGGCAAAATTCCTGACTCCCTAAAGGAATACTGCGATCCGGATTCCGAGAAATATGGCATGATGATCGATGGCATCCGAAAGCACCTCAATCTCTCCACGCTCAAATTCCAGAACATCCACGACATGGTGGACGCGATCGGCATTGGGGAAGAAAACCTCTGCACCTATTGCTGGACGGGAAAAGAATAGTATAAAAAGAGCTTGTTTGAAGAAACTGCCAGTGGTCAGTCTTCTTCAAACAAACTCTTTATTTTTTTCTCAATTTCAATTGAAAAGGGTGTCAGCAGCTGCGCCTATCGACCCTGAAACTCAGTGTCTGACACCGAGTTTCCCCCGTCGCCCACATTGCCCTTCATGGCCTTCCCTTGGTCGATGGCCTCCTGAATCACCGAATGACAGCATACGCCTAGGGGATTGCTCAATTTGCAGTTGGCGTTCTTCATGGCGCCTGTCAGCTGATTCACGTCTTTTACCGTACTTGCGCCATGATCAACGACCGCATGAATGACGTCTTCCACAGTAACACGACTGCAATAGCAGGCGTATTTGGGATCTGCGTCTTTCTTGAACCATACGGGAACGCTAACCTCATGCTTTAAAAATCTTAAGTCACCTGAAGCCTCATAATAGACTACGTCACACGCCTCCTCCATGCATATGAAGTAAGCATCTCCAGCATCTACCTTGTCTTGATGCACTGCCTCTACCAGATGCTTCACCGTAACGCCCCCTACCGGTCGCCCCTGCTTGCCGCAGTGTGGGCAGGCCTTTTGAGGCACTGCTTTCATTTCAGACATAAATTTCACAGTAGTAATGTTTAAACTTTCCATCTCCGACCTCCACATCCCAGGTACTACTTATCCAATATAGTCCAGTCATCCAAATAAGATATCACAAAATTATATCACACGGGCAAACCACATTTTCATAGATAAGCAGTTTCTCATTGGGTATAAACATAGCATAATTTATAATCAGCGCATCCTCCCCAATTTGCTGAAAGGTGGTTTTATGACATCTGACAGAAACAAAAACAAAAACAAATACAACTTAAACGAATGGGCCGGCGCTTTTGGCGATCTGGGCGTCTTTATTCCCTATGTTATAGGATACGTTTCAATAGTTGGGCTGAATCCTGTGGGCGTGTTGTTTTCTTTTGGCATCCTGATGATTGGAGCCGGTCTTTTTTACAAAACGCCAATGCCAATCCAACCTATGAAAGCAATCGGCGGCGCGGCCATCGCCAGCGGAGGCGCCATATCACCCCAGGTGATTTGGGGCGCCGGGATTGCGACCGGCATCATCTGGTTGCTCCTCGGTGTCAGCGGTTCCATGAAATGGATCGCCAAAATCATTACAAAGCCGGTGCTTCAAGGCATAATGCTGGGCCTCGGCATTGCGTTTATGCTGGAAGCAGTCCGCATGATAAAAACAAATTTAGTAATTGGTCTAGTCAGTTTGGCACTAATTTTGATCTTGAATAAAATGGATAAATTTCCGTCTATCTTTGTCGTCTTAATCCTCGGATGTGTCATTGCCGCCTTCCAGCAGCCAGCCATCATTAATTTCAGCCTGATGATCCCGGAATTCAAAACACCGGCCGTGACTTTAACCTCACTCTCCTGGAATGACATCCTCTCAGGCACACTGTTGCTCGCCCTCCCACAAATGCCGCTGACCCTCGGAAACGCAATCGTCGCGCTAACCTCTGAAAACAACCGGTTGTTTCCAGCCAGACCGGTTTCAGAGCGAAAAATCGCAATCTCCCATGGCATTATCAATCTTATTTCACCTATTTTAGGTGGTGTCCCAGTCTGCCATGGCGCGGGCGGACTGGCGGGTCATACCAGATTCGGTGCCAAAACAGGCGGCGCCATGGTCATCCTCGGAGGTATTCTTGTCATACTATCCCTCTTCTTCAGCACATCGATCATTTTATTGCTTGAAGCCTTGCCAAAATCCATTTTAGGTGTTCTTCTCTTTTTCGCAGGATTGGAGTTGACCTTAAGCACCAGAGGTGCCAGTCAGGAAAGGGAGAATTATATCATTATGCTGGTAACTGCCGCAATTGGCATTTCCAACATGGGTGCGGGCTTTGTCGCCGGCGTTCTTCTTCAGCAGTTAATTCAAAGACGTATTGTCAAAGTATAGCCCTAACAAACAGCCCCAAATAAAAAGGAGAGAAAATCAATGAGAATGAGCGCAAGAAACCAACTCAAAGGCAAAATCGTCGACATCAAAGAAGGTGCAGTCAATTCCAAAGTCACTATTGAGCTTGCAGGCGGACAGCTTGTCACTTCTATCATCACCATTGATTCCGTCAAAGAGCTGGGACTGGAAGTCGGCAAAGAAGCTTTCGCGATTATCAAAGCTTCCAACGTCATGATTGGCGTGGAAGATTAATCCACTGAAACTCGGCGAAAATTAAATGATCCGTATAGACAAAAAGCGTCAGTCTCTCGGGACTGGCGCTTTTTGTGTCCATCTCAAATATTATACCAATTACTCCAGGTACTACTCCCGAATCGCCCAATCCGGAAACTTCATAATATCCGTATTAACCCCGACAACCTTAGCCGGAAACCCTTCCATGATCTGATGATCTTCCACGACACTGCGCTGCTTGACCAGACTGCCGCACTTCACCAGGGTATTGCGCCCCAGAACGCTGTAGTCACACACAATGGCCCCCGCTTCAATCACGGATCCGGCGCCTATAGAACAGCCATGCACAATACAGCCCGGACCAATCGTCACGTTGTCCTCAATAATCAGCGCATTGTCAGGCAGGAGATGCAGCACCGAATTTTCAAGAATCTGGACATTGTTTCCAATCCTGACTGGGCCATGGGTATTGCCTATGATCCGCACACCGGAGGCAATCTTTGAGTTTGCTCCAACGACTACATCTCCTGTAATCTCTGCGGTATCGAAAATAAATGCGCTTTCATCGACAAATGGCACTTTGCTGCCAAACGGGTAAAGTTTCCCCATAAGATCACTCTCTCTCGGTTCTATTTGAAGCTTATGCCGGGCAACAGGCGCTAAGGTCACATCATTCCCCCGCATTCTCGAGATCATGGCTTTGTCCTGTTCTGTCAGTTTTCTGATGACGCGCCCCGGCCGCCCGACTACCACGGATTCTTCCGGGATCACTTTCCCTGGCGCGACTACTGTGCCTTCACCAAAGATACAATAGTCACCCACCTTCGATCCCGGAAGAAAAATAGTCCCATTGCCAATTTCGCATAGATCCCCAATCTCAGCCCCAAGGACAATACACTTGTGCCCAAAGATGGTTTTGCTTCCAACGACCACCGGATACGCGGAGGTTCCAATCACAACCGAATTTTCAAGGACCATGCTTTGATTTCCGAGGCTCACCGAATCCTCCTCAGATCTCAAGATAGTGCCCTGCGCAACGTAAACCCCTTCACCCAGAGTTACAGCCCCTATCACTCTGGCTGAGTCCTCAATTTTATGATGCGTCATGCAGCCACCTCTTATTCTTATTCGCTCGGAGGTTGGATGGCGGTATCTGCCCCCCCCTTCCATCGCCCTCTTCCAACGGAGCAATCTTTCCATCATTTCGTGTCACAAAACCACATTCAATCTTCCATTCGGCTTTGATACAGGATCTCCTGAATAGATTTTCTTGGGGATGGCTTCTCTTTATCAAAATTTTTAGGACTGAGCGCCTCTTTGTCGCCATAGTAACCCACGGCCACCGCCGCAATGATGCTGAGCTCCTCCGGAACGCCAAAAGCCTCACGAATCTGATCCCGGCTATAGCCCGCCATGGCATGGGTGATCAGCCCTCTTCGCTCCGCCTCAAGGCTAAGGTATCCCCAAGCCGTGCCTGCGTCAAACAAATGCCAGCGGTTGGGCTTCTGATTATATTCAAAGTTTTGCACTGAGAGGATCATCATAAGGACGGACGCACTCGATGCCCACTCTCTATTCGAGTCCGTTAAAGCCGCTTTGATCCTTTCAAAATTCGAATCACCCCGTCGGCCCACAATTATGCGCCAGGGCTGCTCATTAAAGCAGGAAGGCGCGTAACGCGCCGCTTCCAGCATGCCCATCAGGTCTTCCTCCGGCACGGTGCGCTCCGGATCAAAGGCCCTCGGTGACCAGCGCGTTTTAATTTCATCTATGACCTCATAGTTAAACTCTCTGTTCTCCAGTTTCATACTGTGCCCACCTCATTTCAACCTAATTAAACCAAACCTTTGTCGCGAACAAAATGAAGAGAAAAAAACCAAAGATAAACGCGAATCCCACAGCCAAACCTGCAGCCAGTGCAGACCGCGTCAGCTCCGCAGCTTCCCGGCGGCTCATGTCAAGTCCCGAACCGGCCGTATATACCCCTGGGCGTTCCTCCGCCTCTCTTACGGGAATCTCGACGTCCTCCCACAGCCTCATCCTATTCGCCTCCCATCCTTATACAAATGGCACGCCACCTGATGGCCCGCCCCTATAGTCTGCATTTGAGGGACTTCCAACTTACAGATCTCCATGCAGTAGCTGCAGCGTGTATGAAATTTGCAGCCCTCAGGGGGATTTGCCGGCGACGGGATGCTTCCCTCCAAAATGATGCGATTGGTCTTCACGTCCGGATCCGGCACAGGTATCGCGCTAAACAGCGCCATAGTATAGGGGTGCAGCGGATTGTCAAAAATGGATGCCTTGTCCGCGTACTCCACCAGATTTCCCAGATACATGACCCCCACCGTATCCGAAATGTGCTCAACCACCGAAAGGTCATGGGAAATGAACAGATAAGTCAGCCCGTATTTGGCCTGCAGCGCCTTCAGCAAGTTGATGATCTGCGCCTGAATCGACACATCCAGGGCCGACACCGGCTCGTCGCAGACAATAAATTCCGGATTCAGCGCCAGAGCCCGCGCAATGCAGATCCGCTGCCGCTGCCCCCCTGAAAACTCATGGGGATACCGGTCCTTGTGGTACTCCTGCAGCCCGCAGTCCTTCATAATGCCGGTGATATAATCATCAAACTTCTCCGGCGCCACCAGCCGCTTCTCCCGAACCGCCTCTCCAATAATTTCGCCCACTGGCATCCGCGGCGACAGGCTCGAATAAGGATCCTGAAAAATGATCTGGATCCTCGGCCTCAGCGCCCTCAGCGCCCTTCGGTCCAGCGCGTGAATGTCAATCCCGTCAAAAGTCACCGACCCGCTCGTAATCTCCGTCAGCCTAAGGATGGTTTTGCCGATGGTCGTCTTACCACACCCCGACTCCCCCACCAACCCCATGGTCGTGCCTCTTTGGATAGAAAAACTGACGTCATCCACCGCTTTAACGTAGCCCTTAACCTTTGAAAACAACCCGCTTGAGATGGGAAAATAAGTCTTGAGGTTTTTCACTTCCAATAATGAAGCCTCCGTTAACGAAACCTCAGATGGTCGCCTTTCGAATCGGTCTTCCTTCATCCGTTTATCATCAATCATTTTCCCACCTCGCTTACAGCAGAATAATGGTAGCAGGCAGCACTGTGTGTCCCGGATATTGAAAATGTAGGCGGATAGTCCCCGTTGCACGCCTCAAACGCCCTATTGCAGCGATCCCTGAAATAGCAGTAATTCGGCATATCAATAGGATTCGGCACCGAGCCCGGAATGCTGTAAAGCTGCTCAGCGCTCCTGATCCGGCTCGGTCTGCTGGCCATGAGCCCCACAGTATATGGGTGCGACGGGTGGTGAAAGACCTCTGCCGCCGTCCCCTGCTCTACAATTCGGCCCGCATACATAACCACCACATAGTCCGCCATTTCGGCAATGACCCCCAGATCGTGGGTAATCAGCATGATGCTGCTGTTGATCCGTTCCTTCAGCTGCCTGAGCAGATCCATGATCTGCGCCTGAATGGTCACGTCCAGGGCTGTGGTCGGCTCATCCGCTATGATCAGCTTTGGCGTACAGGCCAGTGCCATGGCGATCATGGCGCGCTGACGCATACCTCCAGACAACTCATGGGGGTACATGTCATAGACACCCTCCGCATTGGCAATGCCCACAAGCTTGATCATTTCAATAGTCCTGGCCTTAACTTCTTCGCTCTTCATGCCTTCATTGTGAAGGGCTATGACCTCATCGATCTGCATGCCGACCTTGAAAACCGGATTGAGGCTGGTCATGGGCTCCTGGAAGATCATCGAGATTTCATTGCCACGAATTTTTTGCATTTTTTCTGTTGGAATCCTGACGAGATCAATCGTCAGGTCGTCTGTCGCAAAGCGAAGCTCACCTTTGACCACCTGTCCCTGAGGCCGCTGCACCAGCTGCATGATGGACAGCGCCGTCACCGACTTGCCGCAGCCGGATTCTCCAACGACGCCCACCGTCTTGCCCCTGGGTACTGAGAAGGTCACCCCGTCCACGGCTTTGACGGTACCAATGTCAGTGAAAAACCAGGTGTTGAGATCCTCTATTTCCAGGATGTTTCCCGGATCCTTCATGACTGCCGTATATTCAGACTCCGGGACATTTTCCCGGTTCCTCACCCTTTCAAACTCGTCCGTAATTCTCCGGTTCTCCCTCGAAATCTGCCTGATTTCCTTAGCGCTCATGTAGTTGACGCTTTTAGCGGAGCCCCGGCCATTTTTCCTGCCAAACCACTTCTGAATTAAGCCCTTTTTTTGCTCCATAGCGCACCTACCGTTTCATCTTAGGGTCAAAGGCATCTCTGAGACCGTCCCCGACAAAGTTAAACCCAAGCACTGTCAGGAGGATCAGCATACCGGCGGGTATCCAGACAAACCAAAAGTTCGTCATTTCATAAGCGGTCGTCACACCGCTGATGATGTTGCCCCAGGACGCCAGCGGAAACTTGACGCCGAGTCCCAGAAAGCTCAGGGTCGATTCGTAGAGAATGACACTGCCCAGTCCCATGGTCGCGAAAACGATCAGCTGCGGGACCACGTTGGGCACGAGATGCTTAAAAATCCGTCTGCCAACCGACAGCCCTGTGGCCTCTGCCGCGATCATGAATTCCTGCTCCCTAAGGGACAAAATTTGCCCTCTGACCATCCGCGCGATCCCCGGCCAGCTCATAATGCCCAGGATAAACATGAGATAGTAGATCCTGAGCTGTGGATCTATTTCCAGTGTATCCATAATTGAACCCAGGATAATCAGCAGCGGGAGAAACGGAATACAGTTGAACACATCCACAATCCTCATGATCAGCATATCCACCCATTTGCCAAAATAACCGGCCAGACCGCCCAGGATTACCCCAATCGCGGACTCCAGCAGCACGACTATAAAACCTATGGTGAGTGAGATGCGGCCGCCATACATCAGCCGGGTCATCACGTCCATACCATGCTTGTCCGTCCCCAGCCAATGGGTCCAGGATGGCTGCTCGTGAATGGAAATCAAATGCGTCAGCGTATCCGACTTAACGGTGTACACGTTGTTCAGTCTGGACAGGCTGTACTCGATCTCTGCGCCGGCTTGATCCGCCTGAACAAAACCGGCTTCACCAGCCGCGACACTCTCAATCAGCTGCTTTTTGAACGCCAGGCTCAGAAACACATCCTGTGAAATAGGCTGAATCGCCATTCTTGAAAAAATGGCATAAGGAGTTTTTCCACCGTCCGTCACAGCGTAGATCACCGAAAGGTTCTCTTCCTCTTCAATTTCAAAAGTCTGACCGTCTACGGTGAAGCTGCTTACATTCTCCGCCCTGACCGCCTTCTCTGCCTCATAAGCAAAGCTGTAGCCGATGGTCGTTCCCGCAACTGCCGGTTCCAATATATTCTTCGATTCTATAGCCGCATCCCCGGTCCTGCCCAGCACGTACTCTCTCCCGTTCTGTGTGACCGTGTATAGGACACCCTCAGAGGTAAACTGCGTCGCGCCGCTCAGAATCGCCTCAGTGGCTGAGGCGCGTAATGATTCAGTCAAGGCTTCGCCATCCAGCGCGTTGATGGCGACTATGCCTCTGAAGCTGGTGATGTCCGCAATAGGCTGAGAGGACACGATCCTGTAAAAGGCGTCGCCTTCCTCCACAATGACATATTCCGTATCTTGGTGAGTAAAAGTTGTTTTCCCGGTGTTTCTTGCCAGTATGAATTTGGCGTGGGCGGCGGCGTTGTAATCGCGACCATCGGCCATCACATACCTGTACTCTTCGTTATAAGTGACACTGGCGTATTCCTTCGACATGGTCCCGATATATTTGAAAACCTGGGATTCATCATAAGGGGACACCAGTCCGCCAATGAAGGAAAAGACAAACATAAACGCAATGATTATGAGGCCTATGATCGCGAGTCTATTCCTCAAAAATCGCTTGATGACCAGCATGCCCGGCGACAGGACCTTGAGCCGCTGCTCATCCGACAGGGCGCTGGATCTGCTGACGTGCTCTTCCGGCGGCTTGTCCTCATGAAGGTTTTTATGGGGTCTGTCTTTGATCTGAATGCTTTCTTCACGATCCATCATTGTCTCAGGGTCACCTCCCTCATTTAATCCTGACCCTTGGGTCGACAACCGCGTACAGAATGTCCGCGATCAGGGTGCCAAGCAGCGTTAGAACAGCCAGAAAGATCATGTAAAACATGGTGAAGGGGATGTCCCCGCTGACCATGGCTTGATAGCCGGTGTAGCCAATGCCCGGGATCTGGAAGAGCGTCTCAGTGATCAGCGCGCCGGCGAACAGACCTGGCAGGGATCCGCCCAAAATGGTGACAATGGGGATCAGCGTATTCCTGAAGGCGTGGTAATTGATGACCCGCCTCTCAGAAAGGCCCTTGGCTCTGGCGGTCCGGATAAAATCAGCGTTCAGAACCTCCAGCATATTGGTGCGGGTGTACCTCATAAGGCTTCCGACGCCAATGATCGTCAGCGTCATGATGGGCAGCACAAAATGGCTGGAGACATCCATGAACTTGCCAAAGGCATCCAGCTGCATGTAGTCCCGGCCGACTTTGCCGTATAAGTCAAACCACCCCAGCCAAACTGAGAAGATCAGTTTGAGGACGGTGGCGAAAAAAAAGGTCGGAAGCGATATGCCAAGCAGTGCGAACACTGTGATTGCATAGTCCGATCTGCTGTATTGCTTCCTGGCGGCATGGATCCCCAGCGGAATGGAAATCATGATCTGGAGCACCATGGCAATAGAGGCCAGGATAAAGGAGTCCCAGATGACATCTGTGAACTTCTGGGTCACCGGCACATTGAACACCCACGAATCGCCAAAATTCCCTGTAATGGCATTCGACATCCACTTGAAAAAACCCGGCACAAGGCCAATGTTGAGTCCATAGGCCTGCTGAAGCTGGAGAAGCCAATCTGTGTAGCTCTTGGCTCCGGGCCTCATGGACAGGGTTCTCGCCTGGGCTTCCACATAGGACGTCGGCAAGCTTCGCATAATCATGTAAATGATCAGGGAAACAAAAAATAATAAAATCACTGAAATAAAAAGTCTTTTCAGCACATATCTGCGCATCGCGAACCCCCACTTCTTCTTTGGGTCATTCTTTTCGCTGTCGGAAGAGCGATGATTGGGTAAAGGGAGGAAGAAGGGAAGAAGGTGTCAGCGGCTAGTGCCTATCAACCCCTTCTTCCTCCCATTTACTTACAGCGCCTTACGCTGCTATTTCATTTGAAGCAGCTCAAGATCATTCATCCAACCCCAATAAGTGGTGATGTCCGGCGTGACGGTCTCCATGCTGACACGCTCTGGACTGAAGATGACGAGGTTTTGACGCTGATAGGTAGGAATTTCTACGCCCCAGTCGAGGATGAGATCCAGACATTGTTTATAGGTCGCTTTTCTGAATTCCTGATCCGGGCTCTTTCTTGCAGCTATGATCAGCTCATCCAGCTCAGGATCCGCAATATTGTAACTATTGCTGTCTGTGCCGCCCAAACCTTTGCCGTTTTTGCTGAAATAGACCTGATACATGTCAGGATCTATAGTTGAGCCCCAGGCTGCCGTCCACATTTCATGAGTGTTGGCATCCAGGGTGTCCCAAAGGAGATTGGCGTCCGCTGGGTCATTGATGGTCAGCGTAATGCCAATCGTTTCAAGGGCTGCTTTGGTATCGGTCAGAATCGCAAAGGCAGGGTGTTCGCCGGTGCCGTCGCCAGGGACTATGACCTCATAGTCCAGCTTCGCGCCTTCCGGCGCAGCGGTAAACTTGCCGGAGGCTTCGTCATAGACATAGCCTGCAGCTTTAAAGAAATCCTTGGCTGCGCTGAGGGCTTTCGCATACTTGTCTTCCGCTACCATACCCTCTGTGTAAATTGGCTGACCTTCTACGGTGTTCGAGTAAGCAACCTCATAGCCAGGATCAGATTTCTGAGGTGCTGCCCAAGAGGTGTTGGAAATTGGATAGTTTATGACGGCTGCCGCATCCCCGTAGTAGCTGTCTATCGCGACATCCCTATAGACGGCAAAGACAGTCGCGAAGCCTTTTCTCAGGTTTTTGCTGGCTTCAGAATCAGGCTCTCCCTTGACGTTGACCGTCTTGGAGTTGATCCCAATGTAGCCGTAGCCCAGGTTGTCGACCGAATTGGCAACAATCTTATCACCGTTGACTTCTTTATTGCTGTTATAGGACTTCAGCTCTTCAAATTTTGCCTTCGTGCCGGATGGATTGGCAACGTCGATGACGCCAGTGCCCACGCCTGCAATCATTTCTGCATCCAGCGTTTCTTTTAACTGGAGGTATTTAGTTTTTGGAGCGCCTTTATAGTAGTTTTCATTCGCTTCATAGTAGACGACCTTATCTTTGTATTCAATAAATTTGTAAGGACCAGCGCCCATCGGCATAGTGGTCTTGGCATCTACGCCGGAGAGGTCGCCGCGGGTAAAGCCAAATTTGTTGTTGTCGTAGTCGTACATGGCAACGTCACCATAGTAGTGCAGCGGCGCGACCTGGATGCCGCAAATGCTGTAAACCGCGGAGGCGTCGAAGCCCTTTGACTTAACTTCCACTTCTGTCTGGCTTAGCTTTTTGATGCCTTCGATATTAGGAACCTCGGTGCCATCTGAAGCGGCCAGCTTGTCTTTCAGAACCATACCGCTGACTTCACCCTCAATATCTGCAGCAAAATAGCTCTCACTGCCGCCGTAGTTAGCGCCAAGGGTTTTCCAGTCGGGACCGTATTGGGCAATAACATCTGCCACAACGGTCGCCTCATCCGCTACCGCAGTGGAATCATAGGCTTCATCTATACCATAGAAAAATGCGAACAGGTCTTTGGCGACTGGGTAATCCTTAGTGTACTTTTCGTAATTTGGATCCCCATAGATGCCTTTGACCCAATCCAGCTCTGAAGTAAGCACATCGCTGACGAATCCAGCCATGAACGTTTTCATTTCTTCAGTTGGATTCTCCATGGCGGCTGCGAGCTCTTCAGGTGTGACTGCCAGCTCTTCGGCCTTGGAGTTGTTCTCTCTGTAATTGACCATCCCGAGAATTGGGAAGGAATAGACGGTCGATGAGCCAGTGTAGGCTGGGTCCGACAAGACATAGAGGCTGAAGATAATGTCATCTGCGTCCATGACTTCACCGTCGCTGAACTTGACGTCGTCTCTGATTTTTATGTAGTAGGTGGTGAGGTCGGCCGCTTCGTCATAGTCAACTTTGATGTCCGCGACCCCTTTGTATTCATGATCTGTACCTTCATAGTTGACGGTTTCGCCTTCGATGGCATTATAAATAATGCCGCCAACGCGGTCCGTGGTGAGCAATTGTACTTGCGTCAAAGTAACCGCATCCATATCATAGCCTGTCGTCGCAAAGAACGGACTGAATTTCTGGCTGAAGGCCTGATAGCCTACGACCAGCGGTGTGGTGTTTTCAGGCTCCGGTGCCGGCTCTTCCTTTCCTGTACAGCCTGTGGCGAGGGACATAAGCAGCAGTAAAACCAGCAGTAACCCCAGTACTTTTTTCATGACTCTCCTCCCCTTTACTTGAATGTCTGTTTCGAGCGCTTTCGCGGCTCATAAAAGACTGATACCCAAAATTTGCAATTTTAACAAGGAAGACAACACACGCCATATTGCAAAGTTAAATCACGCCAAAACACAAAAAGGAAATATGCCAATTCATAAAATGAAAACGAGCCAAAACATAAAATGAAAACGAGCCAAAACATAAAACGAAATTGAGCCAAAACATAAAACAGGCAGGGAAATGGTCTATTAAACCATTTCCCTGCCTGTTGTCATTTTTCATCTTATGCTGCCATCTCTGCCTCGAACACAGGACGCGCTTCAGCTTGTTCTTGAGTACTGTCATAATGATTCAGAATTTCAATGACTTCTCTGGACATCAATAGTATGGCGATGATATTCGGAAGCGCCATGATGCCCATAAACAGATCCGCCAGCTTCCAGACAAAGGTCGCGTCAATGAGCGTCCCTGTAACTAAGGCCCCAATGACTACTGCCTTAAACACGTTCAGTGTCAGTGCTTTGGAGTTGAAAACCAGTTTGACGTTGGACTCCGCGAAGAAATACCAGCCTACAATGGTCGTCAGTGAGAAAAAGGAGAGGCAAGTCGAAAGGAACATGCCGCCAAAGACGCCGAACCCTGAGGCAAAGCCCAGCTGCGTCATAACGGTTGCTGAAGCAGTCATCTCCGCCGCGGATATACCCACATTATAGGAGCCGGAAGCCAAGTTGACCATAACCGTTGACAGACAAATCAGGAAGGTGGAGATGAAAACGCCAATCATGGCAGTGAAGCCTTGCTCTGCAGGATGTTTAGCGTCTGCCACCGCGTGGGAGTGAGGGGTTGAGCCCATGCCAGCCTCATTGGAGAAGAGCCCGCGCGCCAGACCAAAACGTACCGTTTGCTGTACAGTGATGCCCAGAACGCCGCCACCAATCGCCTGAGGCGCGAAGGCGCCAAGAACAATCATCTTGATGACCGGCAATAAATTTTCAAGGTTGAAAAGGATGATCAGCAAGCTGCCAACAATGTAGAGGCCCGCCATGGCAGGAACGACCGTTTCAGCGAAGGAGGCGATTCTGCCCATGCCGCCCATGAGGATTAAAGCGACAACGACTGCGAGGACGCCAGCGACCGCGAAAGCCGGTACTCCAAAGGCACTGCTGACGGAGCCAGCTACCGAGTTGGACTGTACCATGACACCTACAATGCCCAAAGCAATGATGCAGGAAACTGCAAAGAACATAGCCAGCGGCTTGGACTTCAGGCCGTTTTTTATGTAATACGCCGGTCCGCCGACCCATTCGCCGTTCTTTTCTTCACGGTACTTTTGAGAGAGGACTGCTTCGCTGAAGATCGTCGCCATTCCAAAGAAGGCTGAAACCAGCATCCAGAAGGCTGCGCCCGGTCCGCCTGCCGCAATTGCCGTGGCTACACCTACAATATTGCCGGTGCCGACCTGAGCTGCAACAGAAGTCGCCAGCGCCTGAAACGGTGACATTTTGCCTTCCTCTGCTTTTTCTTTTTTGATAATCGCGGTTACCATTTTTTTCAGTGCCGGCATCAGCCTTGTAAACTGTGGGAACCGCAGACGCACCGTCATGTAAATCCCAACTCCGAATAATGCCACTATCAATATGTAATCCCATAAAACCTTATTCACTGCATCGACAACAAAATTCATCATTTCCATTTTACCCACTCCTATTCGTTCTGTTTAAGATTCATTTCAAACACTTGCGACTAAGACAATACTTCGGGTGTTCAGACTATTCATTTATGTCGACTGCTCATCTGTTAAATTCATGTTAAACGACGACCTTCAGAAAGTTTCAAACGGTTTCGTAATAGTCAGAAAATTTAGTTTAACTTTTTTGTAACTTCCACAAGAAACTGCGAGGTGGAAAAAGGTGTCAGCGGCTAACGCCTATCAACCCCTTCTTTCAAACCCCTTCTTCCACCTTCAGACACCCTCTTCCCCAACAAAAAAACTGCCCCGCGGTTTGGTAACCTTCAGGACAGTAAAAAATCATATTTTGACGCTGCAGTAGGACAAGAGCCCGTCAATAAATTTTCCAATATTCACTTTGCCGCGCTTCTTGCTCTTTCCTCTTATGTAATCCATCTCGACTTTGATTTGCTCATAGCTGTAGAGACTGTTTGCGAACTCGTTCAGGGTCTCGTTCATGTAATCCTCAATCCCCAGGTGCGCAAGATTAGTCATCCCAATAGTCGCCGTCCGCCTGATTCTCTGTTCCATACTTTTGGTCTGGTCTGTAAATTTGCCGCAGATTTCCTTCACCGTGAAATCCGTCATACTCTTACCATTATCGTGCAGATATTTAACCAGATTGAAGATGTCCTGACTTCCCGCTTCACCGACAATCCCAATCTTCTGAAAAATTCTTTTGATTTCCTCTTCCTTGTTGTCCCGGACAACCTCAGATGTCGGCTCCAACGAGGCGGCAAATATATTCTGGATCTGGCTCAAAGTTCTGCTGAGGTTTATTTTCTCCTTGACCTTTTGAATGACGCTCTGGGTTTCGAGGGCGTTGATGGGCTTGGAGATATAATACTCGACGCCGCTCTGATAAGCCCTGCCTATCATTTCTTTGGAGGAGACCTGTGAAATCATGACGAATTGGACACCGGCCGTGACTTTTTTCACCTCTTGCACCAAGGTGATGCCGTCTTTCCCAGGCATCAGCAAATCGACCAGGACCAGATCCGGCTTAAGGGTCAGGATCTCATCATAAGCCTGAGCGCCGTCATTAGCCGTTCCCACGATCTGTCCCAGATCACAATCAATTATAATATGACTCAAATGCTTCATGACATTATTGTCATCTTCCACAATGTAAATTCTCATAGACTCGCCTCCAAAACCGCCTTTGGAATGGTAATTCTAAAAGTCGTCCCTTTGCCCTTGACGGACTCCGCCTCTATGGTGCCGCAAAGCTCTTTCTCCACAATGTTCTGGACAACGCTCAGTCCCAAACCCCTGTTGATATGGCCGGTGGCATAATTGATCTTGGTTGAAAATCCTGGCGTAAAGATCTGGTCTAAATCTTCTGGCTCAATGCCAGGACCCGTATCCGTCACTATAAAATAATGCTGATCCTGATCCGCATCATGGACCATTTTAATTTTACCTTCTTTTGTGTCCGCTTCAATAGCATCAATACTGTTCATCATTAAATTTCTTAAAATCGACATCAGAAAATAATGTTTAACCGTATAGAAGCTTTCGCCCGATTCAAACTCCAACTCAATCCTGCAGGCCATCTCCCTTATTTCCCGCACCATGGAATCATAGAGGATTTTGCAGATATCCTTAAACGACATCCCCCCAACCACGACCGCATCCGCAGTCAGCTCCTTGATTCCTCTGACTGCCAGTTCGTATTCCTTCTTGATTTCATGGACGTCCCGGGCAATGGTGACCGCCTTTTCCCCCCATCCCTCACGTCGGTGGTCGAACTTGATATCCTCAAACAGGGTATAGGCGTTGGTCATGACCTTTTCAATCTCTTCCATGTTCTTTTCCATCCAGTACATTTCCGACTTCAGCTGGGCGGTTAGCCAGACCAGACGGGCATACCTGACCTCGTGCTCTTCTTTCAGGAGCAGGATCTTATAGTAGCGAAGGCCGTTCAGCACAATCCAGATCATCAGCGAGCGAATCAGTGCGACAAATAAAAGGGTTATAGTGATTTCAGCGTCATAGGGGGAAGAAGAGAACAGAATTCTCGAGAAGATCTCGATCAGGTTTGCGCCCAGGTCGCTGATAAACAGGACTATGGCGAGGCGGTTGAGGTGGTCGCTCCCTAACCATCGGCTAAGCACCTGATAGATTATGCCGTAAAACAGATAGAACAGAATTTCAAATTGGTAGGAGAGCCAGACTTCTTGAATACTCCCATACGACAGCGCATGAATGCAGAGTCTTAAAGCATAAACCGAAAGGCCGGAGATGATCCCAAGTCGAATGGGCTTCAGCGGCTGATCCCAGTTCAAAATCAAAGCCAAAACGATAATGCCCGCAGAAATTCTGAAATCTGCGTTCAGCACGCTGAGGCCAATCTGCGACGCAGCGGCGACGAGGGCTGCTGCCAGGATATAAGGTTTAAGTAGTTTCATGTAGAGCCCTCCTTACTAAGCGAAATAGCAAACCGTTTCCAGCGCTTCTAGGCATAACCATTCCAAAAAGAGCCTGCAGATTGATTATATCACTCAATCTGCAGGCTGCTGAAATTATTATTTGTGGTACAAGAGATCAAGGCACTGCGTCCGCGATCTTATTTATTTAGGAAGTCCACTGCAAATTGGACGTGAAGGGCGGTTCCAAATTTGAAATAGTCTTCATCCAATTTGAATTTTTCATGATGAGGATAGTAAATGCTGTCTTTGGCTTCGTTTTCGTAGCCCAGCAATGCAAAGGCGCCTGGCGCGTGCTGGAAGTAAAACGGCATGTCCTCTGAGCCCATTAATTTCCTGGTCTCGATATTACGCTGCGAACCGAACACTTTCTCAGCTGCTTCACTTGCGATTTGGGTCACAACTTCATCATTACGCAGCGCAACCGCGCTCGGCTCAATATTGACCTCGACTTGAAGCTCATACATGTCGGCAATCGCTTTCGCGTGTCGTTGAATGCCCGCGTGGACAATTTCTCTGACCTTTGGATCAAAGTAACGCATGGAAATGTCCAGCTCAGTGTATTTTGCGACGATATTCGCCTTGGTGCCACCGACGAACTTGCCGACAGAAAGGACAACGGACTCTAACGGATCCACATTTTTTGTGACAATACCTTGAATGTCATTGACGAACATACACGCAGGATGAATGGTATCCTTCGCTTTATGCGGTGCTGAGCCATGGCCGGATATCCCTTCAAACTTGATGTATATGGTGTCGCAGCCCGCCATTCTGTAGCCTGGCGTCAGATCATAGTAACCTGTTTTCATGCCAGGCATGCCGTGCATGCCGAAAACTGCGTCTACGCCTTCCATGCCACCTGCAGCAATGATCTTATTTGCGCCAGCGAACATTTCCTCGCCTTCCTGGAAAAAGAGTCTGACTTCACCCGGCAGTTCTTCTTTCATTTCAGAGAGAATTTTCGCTGCGCCGAGCAGCATAGCTGTATGGGCATCATGGCCGCAGGCATGCATGACGCCTGGATTTTTCGATGTAAAAGGTACTCCGGATTGTTCAATAACCGGAAGTGCGTCTGTGTCCGCACGCAGCGCGACTGTTTTGCTGCCTTTTCCTGCATTGATTTTTGCGATCAAAGACGTGCTTCCTGCTTTTTCATAAGGGATGCCCAAAGCATCCAGTTCTTCCATGATCTTTTCCTGTGTCTTGAATTCCTGGCAGCTGAGCTCTGGATTTTCGTGGAAGTAACGGCGCATATCAATGACATAAGATTCGATTTCCTGTGCTTTCTTTAACATGTCTGACATCTTGATCCTCCTTCAGATGAAGGCCGCAGGCTTCATTGCTGAAGCCCGCGGCGCTTTTACGTCATTGTTCTTTTTAATTAAACCAAATTGACTGTCGTCCAGCGGTTTAAACTTACAGGTTCTATACAATAAATAGTTTATGTTTGTGAAGCAGTTTGTTTTGCATGATCTTTCTTTGCCATCAAGACGGAGTAAAGAATACCAAATACTGCAATAAGGCCTGTATCCGCAAGGGATATTGGTGTTGCGATATTAGCAGGCAAGAATTTTGGCAAAAAGCGTACGGTCACCATGGCCGCAGTTCCAATGGCAACTAATGCGACCAAGTTTGGCACTTTTACCTTAGAACCCATCATAACGAGCATTGCACCCAATATGCCAGGCAAAGCAAAGTTAAATGAAGCCACAATTGCTGGAGGTAGGACATTGATAAGAACCTGGCCAGCTACAAGAACCACTGCCAAAACAGCTAAATTAGTGAACGTGGATGAAATGAGGGCAAATATACCGGCAACTTCTGCTTCTTCTGATCCAGGGGCAAGTCCAAGCGCCTCCTGAGTACCAACAATTACGGGAAGTCGCATGTTGCCAATGTTGCCTGAAAGGAATGACATATAGGTTCCAGCCGGACCTAAGGTTGGGAAGTAGGAAATAGGTTCAACAAACCAGACGATTCCAACAAAGCCCGCTATGGAGATCATGCCGCTGACGATATCCGCGGAGTTTGGACGATAGCCCAGTACAAAGGTCAGATAGAGCGGAATCGACAGGGTGCAAAGGAATGCGACTGCAATGGTAAGCTGACCCCAAAAGTGAACGTCTTTATGAAATTGCTTTGGATTTTGATTATTATTTGTCATATTATTTGCCCCCTTATCTTAAGATGGTGCCTACGACCATAGCTGCAACAACCGCGAAGCCCATTGCCCAATCTTTAAGCCATTTTTTAGAACTGTCTTTTGAGACAATTTTATTGACAATAACAACGGATAAGGCACCAGCAATCAACGCTGCTAAAGGCGCAATAGTGAATGTTTTCGCCAAAAGACCTTTATTGATGACTTCTTTATAAGCCAGGGAGAAGAATATGACAAAAGGTGCAAAGAGAGACATGTAAGCAATTGTGAGTGGATTAGCTTTTTTGACCGTTACTTGGAGCTTATCGATATGTTTAGTCGCAAAGAATACAACAATTAACCATCCTGCGCCGCCTAACGTCATAACCCAAGCTGCTGCAGAGAGCATTTTAGGCGCAAAATCCGGTGTTCCTGCAGTACCGCCACTGCCAATTCCAGCTGCAATCATTTCAAAAGCAGCAGATCCTATAATACCAACCCTGGCTAAAGTAAGAGGGCCGCCAATTTGCGCAATCAGAGCCACCGCTACTGCAAAGACCGCGAAAGCCGGACCAATAGTTCCTATGAAACCAATTTTAAAAGCTTCCTTGACTTGTTTTGAACTTATAATGGACGTTTCCTTCACGTGCTTGTTTGCCAGTCGATAGAAAATAAAGCATTGAACAACAACGTTCGCAATAATAATCAGAGCCAAAATCCACATTATTGGGTTATTTGCAATTACCAATGTTTCTTTCATAATTAACCTCCATTTAATAAGATTTTTTCGCGAAGATGAGTTCCTGGACGAGTACGAGGGGGACAGCCTTCCATGTGGCAATCCACATCAGCAGGTTGCTGTCCATTTCAAATAGTTCGTGTTCAAACCTCCCGATAAATAATTTATAATTTCTGAATATTAAGTTATCATTTTGTAACCTCTTTTACATCGCAAAGAGATTTAGATTTGAAAACGAAATGTGAAACAAAAACATTATTTCGTGAAAGTAGTCCTTCTAAAGAAAATATTTTCACAAAAATGATTAAATTGCTCCTAAAATCGCCCAATTCTACCCAATCATACTACAATTATTATGAATTCAATTTGTAAGCCACATCAGAAAACGCTATAATGAACTTAGATTTTCAATATTTTTGCATATGATTGTTATAGGGAAGGTGAATTCATGGGCGTTTCTGTCGCTGAAATTCTGGAAAAAGATTTCTTCAGCCAATTTACAGTGGTCGCAGGTCACAAAGGTGTCCACAAACACATACAAGGTGTTGCCGTACTAGACGCACCGGATGGATTTGCCTTTACACGTGGCAGAGAATTCCTGATTTCATCAGGCTACGTCTTTAAACAGCAGCCTGATTTGCTTCCCCCTCACATTGAATCGGGCACCTTCCAAAGAATTTCCTGCGTTGGCATCAAGCTGGGCAGGTATCTCGACGAGTTCCCCCCAGACTTGATTAAAGCCTGCAACGATTATGATGTGCCGCTGTTGAGCATCCCGAAGGGTGTTCCCTGGATGGAAATCATGAATATGCTCAATGTCATTGTCATGAATAAAAATATACAGCAGTTCAACATAGGAAAGCTTCAATTCAATAACCTCTCCGACCTTTCCTATCACATCAGAAAAATCAAACGGATTTTGACTGCTATGGAAATCGAAATGGATTTCCCTACCATGATCTACAATCTGGTCAACGACAAAGCCTATTATAGCTCGGACCGCTTTAAAGCGATCTCTCAGGATATGAAACCGGAGGACTTCTGGAATCCCTCCTTTGATTTCAGCAAGGAAACCCTGTGCGACAATTTGAAAATGGCGAGATACCGCATTTTCGACCCAAGATACGAAAACCCTTACAGCTGGATCACGGTGCCTATCACGGTAGAAAACAAGATCAAGGCATATTTTGTTGTATTGGAAGCCACAGGACTCATAGATTACTTTGACCAATTTGCCCTCCGAACCGGCTATCTCCTTCTCCAGGAGCTTTACGAACAGATTCTCGTGACTCAGAGCATTGGCGACATTGGCTTTGAAAGCTTTGTCAACGCCTTGGTTTCAGGCAATTTGTCAAGGCCTGAGGAAATCCGCTCCCATGCGTCCGAACTCAATCTCAATCCGGACGCCGCCTATTACACTGTTGTGATCAGACAAAACAACAATGAGGTTTCACTGCATCAGAACCGCGAGCTGATCCGCAGTTCCATCCGCGGCATCTTCAGCAGCTCGGAATGCAGGACCGCTCTGCTGGATGACCATCACTGTCTCCTTCTCCTCGGAAACACCGAGCACCTCGAAGAAGGCAGCTATTTGAATGAGTTGAAAGCCAAGCTCAAAAAGCTAAACCAGCGCCTGGTCCTTGACATGGAAGGCGGCGTGTTCGAGTTTGGTGTTTCGGATCTGCCGGGCATCATTCACGAGCTGGACAGAAACTACCGTAGATGTTTGAGGGCTCTGGATATGGGCAGGCTGATCAGTCCTGACACCGTGTATTTCCGGTACTCACAGCTGGGCGCTCTGGCTTGGATCGACGTGCAGGCGGATGAAATAGAGATCATGATGCGCGACCTCAACAAGCTGCGCGCCAAGGATGACTCCGGCCAGCTGATCGAGACCCTCAAAGCCTATCTGGAGTGCCGCATGAACTTCAGCAACACAGCCAAAAAAATGTTCCTGCACATCAATACTGTGAGAAAGCGCGTGGAAGAAATCGAGGACTTGCTGCCTGTGGATCTCGAAGACCCTTCCATTCGCCTCAGGCTGGAGTTGCTGCTCAAATTGATTTAGGAATTTCAAAGTTTATGCTGATGGTGTCAGATTTGGACACCATCAGTTTTTTTGCGTGTTTTTTAAAAGACTCACTCCCGCACCACCCGCATCTTCAGGCCATACGCCTTCTCAAAATCCTCCGCAATGCGCATGGTCGCCACGCACTCGAGTTCCGTGTCCTTCTCCGACACCAGCCGGATGACCACTTCGCCATTTCCGGGCGTCACCACGAGGTCATCCACCACCTGGGACTCACTCCGGTCGATCCGCTCGGCGATCTGCAGCAGCACAGCCAGCCGTCTGAGGCGGTCCATGGTCTCTTTGCCCATAACGCCCCGGTACCGGTCCAGATCCTCCTTCAGCTTGGATTCCCGGTGGTGCCCTACCAGAAACGCGACCTTGACAATCTCCTCGTTGGTCAGGCCGCAAAGCCTTGCGTTTAAAGCCAGATAAAACCCATGCCGATGGTGATTGTAATACTCAATGTGCATCCCAATGTCATGGAGATGGCTGGCGGCGTCCAGGAGCCTGCGTTCATCATCGCTGTACGGCCCGAGAAGCCTCAGGGCGTCGAACAGGCGCAGGGTCAGTTTTCGCACGTGAGCCGTGTGGGGATTGTCCACATTGAAGCGCTTGCGGACGTTTTCGAGGCTGTGATCCAGGACGGAGGGCACGACCATCGGCATATTCTTTTCTTTGAAGTAGCGGCTGAAAAACAAGCCTTCCCGGAGGCCGTTGCCGCTGACGACAAACAGCTCCAGGGCCATAACGTTCGCGAGGACTTTCAGGGGCAGGACGCCGCCGGCGATGATATCCGAGCGGTCCTTGCCTATGCCGGGCAGGTCGGCGACTTTGTCCGGCGGGGTTTTGACAATGTCTGCGAGTAAGTTCGCAAGGTCGCTGCCGGGCATTCTGTAATTGTGCAGGCTGACGGTGGAGAGGGGGTCCTTGCCCCGGTGGACTTTGGCCACGCTGCGGAGGGAGCCGCCCAGACCGACGACCGGCAGGCCTTTGGCTTCCTTCAGCCACGGGACTTCCTTGTAGGCCTTGCGGATGAATTTTTCTGCTTTTTCCAGGCCTTTGAGGCGGTTTGCGTCGCTGAGGTAGCGCTCTGTTAAGATGACGCTGCCGAAGGGTAGAGAGACGGATTCCTTGATTTCCCGGTTGACAACCCAGGCCAGCTCAGTGCTGCCGCCGCCGGTGTCGATCATGAGGAAGTCTCTGAGGTCGATGGTGTTGACGACGCCCAGGTAGTCGTAATAGGCCTCGTCGTGGCCGCTGATGACCTCAAAAGTCATTTGGTGCTCGCGTAGGGCTGCGTCCAGGAAGTCGGAAGCGTTGGAGGCCTGCCGGACCGCGGCAGTGGCGACCGCCACGACTTTGGTGACCCCATAGGCTTCGATGAGCTGGTTGAAGAGTTTGATGGCGTTCAGGGTTCTGGTTATGGGCTCGGGTTTGAGGGTGCCGCCATCGGCTAAGCCCTCCGAGAGCCGGACCATGACCTTGGCCTGGTCCACCAGGCTGTAGGAGCCGTTCTTATAGACGTTGACTATGTTCATGCGCACGGAGTTGGACCCGAGGTCGATGATGCCATACCGTTCCATGGCGGTGCCCCCTTTATAGGTAGAAACCCTTCGCGCTCCGGTAGGAGCTCGAAGGGTTTTATATAAAATGATGTGGATAGCTGCATCAGGCGCTTAAGTGTCTGGCAGGTACTAGTAGTGGCCCTCATTTGGAACAATACAGATGAACTTGAGCGGCTTGTCCGTCAGATTTTTGAACTGGTGGAGCTCACCGCTCGGCACATAGGCGTAGGAGCCGGCCTCGATAGGATTTTCCTTGTCGTGGAGGAACAGGGTTCCGGAGCCCTCGAGCACATAGTTGATGTGCGGCCAAGGATGGGTGTGGCGCGGCGTGTAGCCGTGGCCTTCAATCTCAAACACACGCATGACATGGTCCGTCCAGCCTTCTTCTTTGGAAACCGGAACCTTCATGACGGCGCCTTTGACTTCCGGGTTGATGATGGGTTTTCCTTCAAGATCGCGAATATGGCCTATTGGCATAAGATCACCTCTGTATTGGATTGGGGTGGGTCGGTATGAATTGATAATTTTTGAGTGGGTGGGAAATTTTAGAGTGGGCGGAAAATTTTCAAGCACGCTCTAACAGGTCATCTATACCACAAAATTGGACCACGCAAACCCAAAATTGTTTGAGAATTGTACTAGGTACTCAGTTGAACTTGGTGACGCGGACAAAAACGAAACTGGTGACGCGGACAGTTTTGAATTTGGTGCCAGAGCTAGTACCCTGTAAATTCTAAAACTAAAACATACAACTGCGGTAAAATTTCGAAGTGCAAGGCGGAGGAAGTAGCGATACTAGGCAGTATCGCGGATAACGACAACGCAGCAATGCGGAATTTTAACCTGTTGAATGCCGAGTTTTAGTGTTTACAGGGTACTAGGTGTAAATTTACACTTTCAAGCGAAAAAATAGCCGATAGGTCACGCAATTACTTGATGCGTGACCTATCGGCTATATATTTTCTTTTACCGGATTAACCATCTATAGTCCTGTCTGCAATCCATGATCCAATCTATAAAGACAATCTGCTCTTTGACCTGATAAAGGATGAGATACCTTTTCTCAATAACCATTTTCCGATATTTGTTGGCGGGCAAAAAATCAGCCGAAATATAAGAATGTCTCGCAGGAAAACATGACAAAGAACGAATTGAATCCAAAAGCACGCCTTTAATTCTTCTGGCTGCATCAACGTCTTCATGAGCTAAAAATTGAATGTGTTCAATCAGCATTTGTCGAGCAGCCTCTGAGAGGATCACTTTGTATTCAACAGCGGTCTCATCTCTTCCCATGCTCAGCCTCATCCAAAATGCGGTCTAACTCCTGTTCCAAATCCTCAGGTGTAACGCCTGTTCTTCCCGCTAAACGCTCTTCTTCAACCATCAGGAGCTTTTCCCTGAGTGCCAGCATCTTCTCACGCTTGACGAAGGAGGACAAATCCATAACCACGAGATCCCCTTCGCCATTCTTGGTCAGATAAATGGGTTTACCGGTTTCTCTGCATAAATCAGCGATTTCATTGTAATTCTGCCGTATACTGGCTGAAGGTTTGATGATCACGATGATACCTCCTTAAAAGCAATAGCAGTTTATGGTTATAATTCTACTATTATTTTACTACGAATCGACTACTTTGTTCACACCCAGATTAAAATAAGTTTCAAACCCTAAATTGTTTGAGAATTGTAGTGGGTGACAGGCACTCAGTTGAACTTGGTGACTGACACTCAGTTGAATTCGGTGCCAGAGCATGGTGTAAATTTACACTCCACTTCCAACCGAAAAAAGGAATGACCGGGTGCAAGCGGCGTTTTAGCCGCCGGCAACCGATCCTTCCTTTTAACCATGCCTTTCAACTTCCATTAAAAATCCCCTAAAACTTCGCAATATCTTTCCTGCAATACTTATTCCCAAACCGAATCATTTCCACACCCTGATACGCCTTCTTACGAGCGCTGTCCAGGGTGTCACCCACTGCGGTAACCGTGACCACGCGACCGCCTGAAGTCACAGCTTTACCATCCTTCAGAACGGCGCCGCCAAAGAACGCTGTGACCTCCGGCATAAACTCGGTCTGCGTTCCTGGAAAATTGAGCTCTACTCCCGTCTCAAAATCATCCGGATAACCCATAGAAGCTAGAACCACTGATACGGCTGCCTTCGGCGTCCACGCCAATTGCAGCGTACTAAGCTTACGCTCATGAAGCGCCAGCAAAACATCCACAAAATCGCTGTCCAGTCGCGCCATCAAAGACTGCGTCTCCGGATCACCAAAACGGACATTGTATTCCAGAACCTTGATCCCGTCCGCCAATCCAGTCGGGCAGGACTCATCGATCATAAGACCAATAAATATTATCCCCCTGAAGTCAAAGCCCTCTGCCTGCAGCCCCTTCAAAGTCGGCTGAAGCACCCGAGCCTCAATGTCCGCCATCAAAGCCGCGTCCACAAAGGCACTCGGCGAATACGACCCCATGCCGCCGGTGTTCGGTCCGAGATCCGCGTCAAAAATCTTCTTATAGTCCTGAGCAGTCTCCAGCGGCAAAATAGTCTCGCCATCCACCAGACAAATAATCGACGCCTCAAAGCCCTTCAGAAACTCCTCCAGCACCACCGTGTGGCCAGATTCCCCAAAGCGGCCCTCCAGCATCATCTCCGACAAAGTCTTCTCAGCCTCTTCATAGCTCTGGGCAATGATGACCCCTTTGCCGGCGGCGAGACCATCGGCTTTAATCACCACCGGAAGCGCATAGCCGGGCAGCGCCGCCTTCGCAGCCTCCACGTCCGTAAACACGCCATACCCCGCAGTCGGGATCCGGTACTTCACCATGAACTCTTTGGAAAAAGCCTTGCTGCCCTCCAGCTGCGCCCCCGCCCGGTCCGGCCCAATAATGACCAGCCCCGCCTCGCGGAAGGCGTCGACCACGCCGGCCACCAGCGGCACCTCAGGTCCCACCAGGGTCAAATCGATCTTTTCTTCCAGCGCAAACGCCTTTAGCGCCTCCACCTCTGACACGCCAATCGCCACATTCTTCCCGACCAGGGCTGTTCCAAAATTCCCAGGTGCAAAGAAAAGGCTTGGCCGATGGTCACTTTTCGACAACCTCCAGCCCAAAGCATGCTCTCTCGAGCCATTGCCAATTACCAAGATCCGCATGAACCTACCTCCCGGTGGTATAGTCGTATAATTGTTGAGCAATCCAATTCAATCAATCATTCATTCAATCATTCAATTCATCTCAAAATCAGTGCTTGAAATGTCTCACATCCGTAAAGACCATCGCGATCCCATACCGGTTGCATGCCTCGATCACCTTGTCATCGTTGACGGAGCCCCCCGGCTGAATGATCGCAGAGATCCCGGCAGCCGCGGCGGATTCCACCGAGTCCGCAAACGGGAAGAACGCGTCCGACGCCAGCGCGCCGCCCTTTGCTCCAGCCCCTGCCTGCTTCAAAGCAATCTCAGCGGCCCCAACGCGGTTGGTCTGCCCCGGGCCCACGCCCAAAGTCACGCCGCCCTTGGCGACCACAATGGCATTCGACTTCACATGACGGCAAATGCTCCAGGCAAAGCGCAGGTCATGCATCTCATCTTCTGTGGGGATGCGGTCCGTAACGACCTTGAGCTCCATGCCTGCCGGCTCAGAGTCCACCTGCTGGATCAGCAGGCCGCCCTCGATCCGCTTGAGGTCATAAGCATCCTCAAAGGTCTGGTTCGTAGGCAGCGTCAGCAGCCGGATGTTCTTCTTGGCCTTCAGAACCTCTAACGCCTCCTCGGAAAACGCCGGCGCCACAATAATCTCAAGGAAAGTCTTCGACATCTCCAGCGCCGTCTCCCGATCGACCTTGCGATTCAAAGCCACAATGCCCCCAAAGATAGACACCGGATCCGCGTCGTGGGCTTTGACATAAGCCGTCGCCAAATCGTGACCCACCGCAACACCACAAGGGTTCGTATGCTTGACCGCTACAGCCGCCGGCTCCACAAACTCACGCACCATGCGAACCGCCGCGTCCAGGTCATTTAAGTTATTGAAAGACAGCTCTTTCCCGTGAAGCTGCACAAAATCCGTAGACGCGCCGGAAGCCGGCAGCGCATCCTTCAAAAACCACGCGTTCTGATGCGGGTTCTCCCCGTAACGCAGAGGCTGAACCACATCAAACGGCAGCGTCAGGGTGCGGCCAAAGCCCTCAGGCCGGAAGGTTTTCGCCAAAAACGACGCGATCATGGCATCGTAATGGGAGGTGTGCTCAAACACCTTCAGCGCCAGGCGCGCCCGCTCGTCCATCGGTATGGCTTCGCCGCGCTCCAAAGGCTCGAGCACCGCCTCATAATCCGCAGGATCGCACAGGACGATCACGTCATTGTAGTTCTTTGCCGCAGAACGCAGCATAGTCGGCCCGCCAATATCTATGTTTTCAATAATATCTTCCAACGTTGAATCCGGCTTCTGAACCGTCGCCCGGAACGGATACAGGTTCACCGCCACGAGGTCTATCATCTCAATGCCCAGCTTCATAGCCTCGCGCTGATGCTTCTCCGAATCACGGCGAGCCAGGATCCCCCCATGAACCGCCGGGTGCAGCGTTTTGACGCGCCCGTCGAAGCACTCCGGAAAACCCGTCGCCTCGCTGACTTCCGTCGCTTTGACGCCCGCCTCCTGAAGCACTCTATAAGTACCGCCCGTTGACAGAATTTCATAACCAATAGCCGCAAGGCGCATGCCCAGCTCGACCACGCCGTGCTTGTCACTGACGCTGATTAAAGCTCTTCTCATGCTTCTGACCTCCCAAATTTCTCCGCGATCAGCGCTGCGACCGCTTCGACCAATGTTTGATGCTCCACAGGCTGCAGCCTGGCGTAGAGCGATTCCGGCGTATCCCCCGGCAACACCGGGACCTTTCTTTGCATCAGGATCCGGCCGGTATCCACGCCCTCATCCACCAGGTGGACAGTGACGCCGGTCTCCGTATCGCAAGCCGCAAGCACCGCTTCATGGACATGGTGCCCGTAAAAACCCTTGCCGCAGTATTTCGGAATCAAGGATGGATGAACGTTCACAATCCGGTCGCGGTACTTCTCAATTATGCCCGCACCCAGGATCCCGAGGAATCCCGCCAGGACAATCACGTCCGCCTCGACCTCCTCCAGAAGCGCCAGGATTTTCTGTTCGCGCTCTTCCGGCGACCCTGCTTTTCGATCGATCATTTCCCCTCGAATCCCGTGGTTAGCGGCTCGGTCCAGCGCATAGCACCCCGGCCGGTCTGCCATAACCAGTACTATAAGTGCGTTTAGCCGATGGTTCCTTTCAGTCACTCGGTTCCTTTCAATCACTCGTTTCCCTTCCGTTACGCTGTCGCCGGATCCGGCTTCCGCCGCGTCAATCAGCGCCTGCAGATTGGTCCCGCCACCGGACACGAAAACGGCGATCCGCGGCAGCTCATTCACTGAGGAATGAGCGCCGCCCGCCGTTACGTTTGAATCCAGGGTGGAGTTGGGTGACTGAATACCTTCAGGTGACCAAGTGCCGTCAGGCAGCCATCGGCCACCCTCTTTGTCTTGAAAAGCGCTGATCATAAAATCACGCGGTCCTTGCCGGCAGACACCTTGACAATCTCGCCGATCTTGTATGCTTCGTAACCTTCTATAGCAAGGGCTTCGAGGGCCTGAGCCGCATTCTCAGCGGAGAGTACCACCATGAACCCAATGCCCATGTTGAAAGTCCCAAAGAGCTCAGCCGGGGTCAGACCCGCGCGGGCTTCGATGAGATTGAAAATTTCCGGACGCTTCCAGGCAGCGGTGTCAATGGCAACACCAAGGCCTTCCGGCAGCATGCGCGGCACGTTTTCCTGGAAGCCGCCTCCGGTGATGTGGCACATGCCCTTCAGGTCAAAGCGCGGCATCAGCACCCGGACTTCCGGCGCATAAATGCGGGTTGGCTCCAGGAGCATTTTTGTGATGGCTTTCGCGCTGTCCGTCGCCTCAGGCGCAGCAATTTCCTCAGCGAAGAGCTTTCTGAGCAGGGAATAGCCATTGGAGTGCGCACCGCTGGATGGAAGGCCGAGGACCACGTCCCCTTCTCCAATCCGCTCGCCGGTGATAATCTCGCTTTTTTCAACGACACCCACAGCAAAGCCTGCGAGGTCATACTCGCCCTCGGCGTAGAAGCCAGGCATTTCAGCAGTCTCGCCGCCCAGCAGCGCAGCGCCCGCCTGACGACAGCCGTTGCTGACGCCTTTGACGATTTCTGCGGCTTGCTCCGCCTTCAGCTTGCCCGTAGCAATGTAATCCAGGAACAGCAGCGGCTGGGCGCCCTGACAGAGAATGTCGTTGACGCACATAGCCACCAGGTCAATGCCCACGGTGTCATGGCGGTCCAGGGAAAAGGCCAGCTTCAGCTTGGTGCCTACGCCGTCTGTACCGGCGACGAGGACCGGCTCGGTAAACTTTCCGCCCAGGGTCATCATGCCGGCAAAGCCCCCAATGCCACCTATTACGCGGCTGTCATGGGTCGTCTTCACATATTTTTTCATCAGATCCACGGCGCGGTAGCCTTCTTCCACGTCTACCCCCGCTGCCTTGTAAGCGTCTCTTTTCAGGTCTTTTGAATCCTGTGTCTCATTTTTATCTTTAACGTCTGGCTGCGACATGGCACACTTCCTCCTTATCGTTTCTCGAACTGGAATTTGTCAGCGGACTCGGGGACCGCTGTAGGGTAATCGCCGTTGAAGCAAGCCAGGCAGATCCCACTTTCGGAAAGTTCCTCTGGATTTGGCACCGCGTCAAGCAGCGGCGCGGCATTGAGGCCGATGGCTTTCTTAAGTCCTTCAGGAGACAAATAGCCCAGTGTGTCAACGCCAATGCGTTTCCCAATTTCCTCAACCGTCATCTGAGCCCCGACCAGGTTCTGTCGGCTCGGCGTATCGATACCGTAAAAGCACGGGTAAGCCACCGGCGGCGACGTGATGCGCATGTGCACCTCTTTGGCCCCTGCGTCCCTCAGCATCTGGACGATTTTCTTACTGGTGGTGCCCCGGACTATGGAGTCGTCAATCATGACGACGCGTTTGCCAGCTATATTTTCCTTCAGGACGTTGAGCTTCAGGTGGACCGAGAGCTCGCGCATCTTCTGGTCCGGCTGGATGAAGGTTCTGCCCAGATATTTGTTCTTGATGAGGCCTATGCCCAGCGGAATGCCGGAGGCTTCTGAGTACCCTATGGCACCGCTGGTCCCGGAGTCCGGCACGCCTATGACCACATCCGCTTCAATGGGGTGCTCAATGGCTAGGGTGCGTCCGGCGTTGCGGCGGGACATGTAGACGTTGACGCCGTCAATGGTGCTGTCCGGTCTGGCGAAGTAAACATATTCGAAAGCGCAGACGGCGCGTCTTGCGGCAGGCGCGAACTGAAAGCTTTCGATGCCTTTGTCGTCAATCATGATGACTTCGCCGGGCTCCACGTCCCGGATCGGAGTGGCGCTTAGGACATCCAGTGCGCAGGATTCGGAGGCCAGGACGTAGCCACCATCGGCTAACTGCCCTAAGATGAGGGGGCGGAGGCCGTTGGTGTCGCGAACGCCAATGAGCTTGTCCTCGAAGAGAATGGTGAGGGCGAAGGAGCCCTGGAGCTGCTTGAGCGCGTCGGTCAGGCCTTCCTTCAGGCCAAGCTTGAAGTTCCGGGCGATCAGGGCCGCTATGACTTCTGAGTCAATGGAGGTCTGAAAAATGGCGCCGTCGTCCTCGAGGCGGTCGCGGATGGTGCCTATATTGACCAGGTTCCCGTTGTGGGCGAGAGCAATGGACCCGCCGCGGTACTTGACCACCAGAGGCTGGGCATTGGCGACGTTGGAGTCTCCCGTCGTCGAATAGCGGACGTGGCCAACGGCGGCAGTGCCATGGAGTTTCGCCAGGGTCTCGTTGGAAAAGACCTCCTGGACCAGGCCCATGTCCTTATAGTATTTGATGCTGTCGTTTTTCACCGCGATGCCCGCGCTTTCCTGGCCGCGGTGCTGCAGCGCGATGAGCCCATAGCAGGCCATGGACGCAATGTGATCTGCGTCGCTCGTGTAGAGGCCGATGACCCCGCACTCTTCACCCAGCTTGTCCCACTTCATTTCACACATTTTCCAGCGCTCCTGTCCTTTTTCCTTCTATCCTGCTATCCAGCTCGCTTAAGTCGGCAGTTTGTTAAATCTCTTAATGGGTTAATGAGTTAACGGATTAACGGATTGACGGATTAGTTGTCAAGGCGCTTGAGGATTTCCTGGTAAGCTTCTTCAATGTTGCCGAGGTCGCGTCTAAAGCGGTCTTTGTCAAGTTTTTCGCCTGTTGCAGCGTCCCAGAGACGGCAAGTGTCAGGAGAAATTTCGTCAGCGAGAATGACTTGGTCGCCGTAGAGGCCAAATTCAAGTTTGAAGTCGACGAGGGTAATGCCTCTGGCTTTGAAGAAAGCGCTGAGGAGGTCGTTGATTTTGAGGGCGTATTTTTTAATTTGAGCCACTTGATCGAGGGTTGCCAGTTCCATGGCTTGGATGTGGTCTTCGTTGATCTGCGGATCGCCGAGGGAATCATCTTTCAAGCAGAACTCAAGAATTGTGAATGGCAGCTGCTTTCCTTCAGGAATGCCAAGTCTCTTGGTGAGTGAACCAGCCGCTATGTTTCTGACGAGTACTTCCAGCGGCATGATCTTGACGGCTTTAACGAGGACGTCGCGATCGCTGAGGCGCTTGACGAAGTGAGTCGGGATGCCTTCTGCTTCCAGCATAGTGTAGAGGCCTTCACTGATCTTGTTGTTCAAAATGCCCTTGTCGTGAATGGTCCCTTTTTTCTTGCCGTCAAACGCGGTTGCGTCATCCTTGAACTCGATAATGTAGAGTCTTTCGTCATCTGTTTTATAAACGCGCTTTGCCTTACCTTCGTATAACATTTCACGCTTTTCCATTTAAACAAATCCTCCTCTAAGAGATTAAAATTTCATTAAGAGTGTCTGGTACAAAGTTGAGGTTGGTGACAGGCACTGAATTTGAGTTGGTGACAGGCACCAACTCGAACTCAGTGCCTGTCACCGTTCCGTCAAAAGGAACATTTCGCTCAATTTGGAGGATCGCCCTCCAAAACCTCATATTTTCTTAGTTATTTCTATACAATGTTCGCTTTTCATCAAAATACACTTGTCGGTTCATACGGATCCAAACACACCGTTTCAAACGCCCTCGCCTTACTTGCGAAGCCCCTGAATGGACGCATCCGCCGCCACGACATCCTGTCGCATCTTCTCGCGGAAGGCCTTCAGGCGCTCACGCACCTCCGGATACTTGACGCTGACGATCTGCGCCGCGAGAATACCCGCGTTGTCGCCGCCGTTGACTGCCACTGTCGCCACCGGAATGCCGGAAGGCATCTGAACTATGGACAGCAGCGAGTCAAACCCATCCATAAAGCTGCTCTTGATGGGAAGTCCAATGACCGGAAGCACTGTGAACGCCGCGATCACACCCGGCAAATGCGCCGCTTTTCCTGCAGCAGCAATGATAGCCTCAAAACCATTCTCTTCAGCTTTTGCAACAAAGCTCATGACTTCATTCGGCGTACGGTGCGCTGACATGACTCTCATTTCAGCTTCAATCCCAAACTGCTCAAGGGCTTCCGCTGCCTTTGACACAACTTCAAGATCTGATTTGCTTCCCATGATAATTGCAACTTTCATTAAACATCCTCCCAAAACACGAACATTTTATTGTTATATCGACATTAACGTTCTTGATTTACCTTTATTCTACCCCACATCCACGGTCTAATCAAGACCATTTCAGCAAATAAAGCGGTTCCTTCAGCAAATGACTACGACCTCACTACATCGCGTCTTCCAATCCTGAACCGCCTGATCTGCCCATAGAAAGAGCTCTATTTATTGAAGTAATCCACGCCGGCCTCAAAAATCTCCATGTCATACTGGCCCGGCACATTCAAATAGGTGTGAGACGTCATCCGCTCAGAGTGGCCCATCTTGCCGAGCACGCGGCCATCCGGGCTCACAAGCCCCTCGACCCCAAAAGCCGACCCGTTGAGGTTATGCCCCCTGGAATAGACCGTCGCCACCTGGCCCGCCGCCAGCAGCGCCTCGTACTGCGCCTCGCTGGCAAAGAAACGACCTTCACCGTGTGACAAAGGCACATTGTAACGTACGCCCTCAGACACTCGCGCCAGCCACGGCGACATCTTCGACACCACTTCGATCTGCACCATTTTGGAAATGTGCTTGCCGCACTGATTGTACGTCACTGTTGGATCCTCAGGCCCAAGGTCCCGAATCTCGCCGTAAGGCAGCAGCCCCAGCTTGATCAGCGCCTGGAACCCGTTGCAGATCCCCAGCATCAGGCCGTCCCGCTGCTTCAGCAGCGCCATAGTCGCCTCTTTGATTCCAGCGTTCTTGAACACCGAGCTGATGAACTTGCCGGACCCGTCCGGCTCGTCCCCGGCGCTGAAGCCCCCCGGCAGCGCGATCATCTGCGCTTTTTCTATAGCCCTGACATAGGCTTCAATAGATGCTTCCACGTCCGCCAGGTTCCGGTTCCTGAAGATGATCACTTCGGCCTCTGCCCCGGCCCGTTCAAAGGCCCGCGCCGTGTCGATCTCACAATTCGTCCCCGGGAACGCCGGGATGAACACTCTAGGCTTCACACCCCTGAGGATGTTCGCCGATGGTCGTTCTTCCCCAAACAGCACAGCCCGTTTCTCTTTTTTCTTACCGGCAGGTGGCACTTCTGCCGCAAGTGGTGAATCCGCATAAGGCTTGCAGCGCGGGAACACGCTGTCCAGCGGCTCCAGCCACGCCGTCTCAATCTTCTTAAGATCCACACCGCCGCCCTGGGCGTTGATGCGGTAAGCACTTTGTGTCTCGCCTAGCATCAGCCACTGCTCAGGCATGACATCCGCGCTGGCCAGGTCAATTTCCAGGATCAGAGCGCCAAAGCCCGCCTTAGGCAATTCTTTTGATGAAAGCTTCACACCAAGGCCATTGCCGACACCCATCTTAAACAGGTTTTCAAGCACGCCGCCCTCTTCCACGACAGAAGCCGACAGCACGACACCGTGCTCAATCAGCGCCTGAGCTTCTTTCAGCCTTGCAGCATAGGCCGCGAGGTCCGGTAGTCCCGCCGCGTCTCTGGCCACATCCGCCATGTAAACCGTGCTGCCCTCGGCTTTGAAGTCTGTGGAGACGACATTTTTCACATCCACCGGTGCTGCCGCAAAGGCAATCAGCGTCGGCGGCACATTCAGATCTTTAAAGGTGCCGGACATGGAGTCCTTGCCGCCTATGGCCCCAAGACCAAAGGCGTCCATAGCGTACAAAGCGCCCAACAAAGCCTTGAAAGGCTTCTGCCACTTCAGCGGGTCTGACCCCAGCCGCTCAAAATATTCCTGGCAGGACAGGTGAATGCGTTCCAGCTTCGCTCCTGTGAGCACTGTTTTTGCCACCGCTTCAGCCACGGACATTGCACCGCCCACAAACGGATCCCGTTCCAGCGCCTTCAACGCATAGCCCGCGCTCATCACTGTACCCGTCAACGACGTTCCATCAGCGGATGGCAGCTTGGCCACCATAGACATGGACGGCGACATCTGGCGCACGCCGCCAAACGGCATCAGAATGGAATATGCTCCAACTGTATTGTCAAAATTCTCGACGAGGCCAATTTGAGACGCCCCGTTTAAATCTGTGACTGCCGCCAAAAGGGCCGCCTCCGCCTCTTCCGCAGTAGCGACGACCTTGTCCTCAGCTTCCGCTGAGCCTTCTCCAGTCTTAGCCCCCGGTACCTCAGTCACCTTGATGACCTGGCTTCTGCTTGCACCGCTGGATTCGATAAAGTCGCGGTCCAGTTCCAGAACGACGTCGCCCTTCAGGAACATGCGAAGTTTACCGGAATCCGTCACCTGAGCAATTTCATAAGCGTCCAGGTTTTCTGCCGCCGCCAAAGCCACAATAGCTTCCACATCCGCAGGATCCACGACCACCGCCATGCGCTCCTGAGACTCTGAGATCGCCAGCTCTATAGCACCAAGACCCGGATATTTCGTCTTCACCGCGTCCAGCTGGATATCGAGGCTGTCCGCCAGCTCGCCAACGGCCACCGACACACCGCCGGCGCCAAAGTCATTCGATTTCTTGATGCGCTTTGCGAAGTCCGCCGTACTGAAGAGCCTTTGAAGCTTGCGCTCCTCCGGCGCGTTGCCGCGCTGAACTTCAGACGCGCAGGTCGCCAGGCTGGACTCGTCGTGCTCTTTAGAAGAACCCGTCGCGCCCCCAAGGCCGTCGATGCCCGTCTTGCCGCCTATGAGGAGGACTTTGTCGCCGACCGCAGGCTGCAATCGCTTCACGTTTTCCGCCGGTGCCGCGCCAATAACTGCGCCTACCTCCATGCGCTTCGCCTTGAAGCCCTCATGGTAGTACTCGCGAATATAGCCCGCAGGCAGGCCAATCTGGTTGCCGTAGGAAGAAAAGCCCTTCGCCGCGCCCCGGGTGATGACCCGTTGAGGCAGCTTGCCAGGCAAAGTTTTTTCAAGACTCTCCGTTGGATCCCCGGAGCCGGTGATGCGCATGCCCTGATAGACATAGCTGCGGCCTGAAAGCGGATCCCGGATCGCGCCGCCCAGACAGGTCGCCGCACCGCCAAAAGGCTCGATTTCCGTAGGGTGGTTGTGGGTCTCGTTCTTGAACATGACTAAGTAAGGCTTGGTCTCGCCGTTTTCAAAGGCCGCGTCCACCATAAACGTCGCTGCGTTGATCTCATCTGACACCTCAACATCCACAAGGCCGCCTTGCTTTCGCAGCCATCGGGCTTGAATAGTCGCCAGATCCATGAGGGACTCGGGTTTTGAAGTCGCAATGTCCGCGCGCTTTTGTCTGTATTTATCATAAGCTTCCAGAAGCGGGCCATAGGTCGCCTCGGAGAAGTCAATATCCTTCAGTTCGGTCATAAACGTCGTGTGACGGCAGTGATCCGACCAGTAAGTATCCAGAACCTTGAGCTCTGTCATCTTTGGATCCCGGCCGGCTGTGTTCTTGAAATAGGCCTGAACCATCGCCAGATCTTCACTGGACATGGCGAGGCCGTGTGACGCGAGGAACCCATCCAGCGCGTCCTCCGTCAGCGCTCTAAACCCTTCGAGTACCTCGACAGGCGGCGCGTCCGGCTGAACCACCTCTGCCGGGCAAAGCTCAACCAGCGAAATTTCCATAGCCTCCACCGGGTTGATCAGGAAGCGCTTAATCCCCTGGACCTCTTCCTCAGTCAGCGGCCGCTCGCTCTTCAGGCGCACCGCCTTAAAGGAAACCACATGAGGATCCTGCCCCAGCTTCAGAATGGTCAGCAGCTGCACTGCTGAATCCGACCGCTGGTCATACTGCCCCGGCAGCAAACGGAAGGCAAACGCCGTCTCCTCCGCTTCCGGCATCCAAACGTCGCTGACCAGGTCCACATTGGGCTCGGAAAACACGTGCTGCACAGCCTGCGCCACTTCTTCAGGCTCCAGGCCAAAGATGTCGTAACCGTTGTAAACCTCCGCCTTTTTCACCGCGCCAATCTTCAAAAAGTCCCTGATCTGGCCGGTGAGCCCAGCGCTCTCTACGTCCAGCGCCTCGATTTTTCGGACAAACTTTCTCACACCTTGCATGATTTGCCTCCTTGTTGGTTATGTTGATCATATCCGGCACGCGCCGGAGCTTCCTTATGACGACAATGGTGTTGATAATGGGTTGGGGGTTGGGGGACCATCGGCAGAACCCTCTTTTTAAAGATTTTTCTGCCGATGGTTCCCGCCCCAACACCCCGCATTCACGACTATTTACATTCGTACCCCGTTGATTGTTCTCGATTCTTCTTGATTGTATCATCAGATCATTTATAATAATAATTAATTATAGTAATCAAAATCATAAGGAGCGCTAATGTATGAACTCCATGGATCTTTATAATGTCTTCTACTACGCGGCCCTTCACGAGAGCTTTACCCGGGCCTCGGAAGTCCTCTTCGTCACACAGTCTTCGGTCAGTCAGTCCATCCGGCAGCTGGAGACCGCCCTGGGGATGCCGCTGTTTTACCGGAAGGGGCGCACCGTTTCGTTAACGGCCGCGGGCGAGACCCTCTTCGACTTCGTCAGCCAGGCCATCAAGAGCATTGAGAAGGGCGAAAAGGAGCTGCTCAGGCTGCAGGGGCTGGATCGCGGGCATCTGCAGATTGGGGCCAGCGATACGCTGTCCCGGTATATTTTGATGACGCCGCTGCAAGCCTTTCACCGGAAATATCCCAACATCCGGCTGTCGATCCAGAACCGGCCATCTCCGGTATCGAAGTCTCGCGTTCGGGAAGGCGCCTTGGACCTGGCCCTCGTGAATCACACCGGCGCCCTGGAGGACAAGGACCTGGTCTACCTGAGGCTGGCTTCAGAGGAGAATGTTTGGATTTCCTCTGGGGATTACGCTGAGACCCACGGGCTGATTGGGCGGTCACTGAGCCTTTCTGAGCTGGCCGAGCACCCACTCGTTACCCTTGAAAAGAACTCAACTACCCGGCGGCTGCTGGACGACTTTTTGGCGCGTCATCAGATCCACCTGGAGCCGGAATTTGAGTTCGGCAGCGTGGACCTCATTGTCGACATGATCGCCAGCGGGGTCGGGATTGGCTTTGTCCCGAAGATGGCCATGCAAAGCGCCCCAGAGTCTCTGGTGATTCTGGCGACCGGGGAACCGGTCCCGTCCACGGATCTCTGCCTGATTCACAGCCGCCATCTCCCGCTGACCAGCGCTGCCGAGGCGTTCCTGGGGGTTATGCAGGGAGCCTTTTAAGGACATGGAAAAGAAGTCACCCACAAATTTATGCTAAATTTGCGGGCGACTTCTTTTTTCCGTACCTGGCACGTTTTTCGGAACGACAACGTTAAACAAAGTTGAAAAGTCTGCAATCACATAGTTTCAGCAAAAACAACTTCATTAACTTCACTCGCGCTACCAGGTACGGGAGACGGAAGAAGGTGCCGCGGACGTGTTTCATGTTAGAAACGCATCCGCGGCACCTTCTTTTGAAAGCGGGAAGTATGTACTTGTTCAATTTTAAAACACGAGGCATTGATACGGACCGCTTTTATTCAATCCAAATCCTCCGGCTTCCGAGTGCCTTGCAATGCTGCAATTTGCTGTTGCGTAGTGCTGCGTAGTGCTGCGTAGTGCTGCTTTGTGCTGCTGTTCCAGCCATAAAGTTTTCGAAATTACTGGGCACTCACCTTTGCCAAACACTGTTTAGCTTTTACGCTAAACGTCCCTCGGTTGAAGCTGCTTTCGTCGTCTTCATGTTTGTCATGCCGCATCCTCCATTCTCGGAAACAAAAATAAGGCCGGTTACGCTACTCGCTCGCAAACGGAAAAAGCGTCCAAATACTTTCCGCTGGTCATCGCATCCTAAAAAGTTTGATTGAGTTATTACTCCGATGTTTAAATGGTTGAATTCTTTCTCGTCAAAATGATGATTTTGGAGTACTTCAACCAATTTCAAGTTTGACTGCTTAAACACCGGAGCAATTAATTGCTATCTCTGCATTGGCCTTACTCTGAACCGATCCTTTCGTTGACCGCCAACATTGGAATCCATAAAAATGACCTCTTAATCCATATTTTCGGAACTGCGCTGAGAAATTTTAGGGTGAGAAGCAAATTTTTCTAATTACATGCGAAAGTGTTTTATAGTTAAACATCCAAAAAGGTCGTGACCAGCAAAATACAACCTGCTGATCATGACCTTTTTCACGTCGAAATAACACGCTACGCCGTTGCAAACTCAATAATCACCTGTTTCACGTCCCACAAATTTTCAAGTCTTTCTTTGGCTTCCTCTTTAATAGTCGCCGCGAATTGGTGGTCTTCAGGCAGATCCACTACCACGCGAATCACGCCTTCACTGATCTCTATTTCTTTGACCAGGTTTGTGGCCACCATATCCAGACCCTTCATAGGGTTCATGACTCTTCTCAGTTTTTTTCGTACTATTTCCTCCGTTGTCGGTTCCAGATTGACGACCAAGCCATGCTTTTCTTCGTAATTCAAAATAGCGCTCCTCAGGCATTCCACCGCAAGTACCGAGCAGTGGGCTTTGATAGATGGAAGACCGCCCAAGGCCTGTGATGCCTCTTGCCAGGTGATGCGCTTCGCTTCCTCCAAGGTTTTGCCCTTGGCCATCTCCGTAATAATCGAGCCCGTCGCAATGTTGGAGGCGCAGCCATAAGATTCAAACTTGATGTCCGTGATTTTTTTCGTCTCCTCGTCTACCTTGATCGTCACTGAGACCATGTCTCCGCATGCCGGACTGCCCTCAGACGCTTTTCCGTCCGCGTCCTCAATTCTCCCGACGTTGCGCGGATTTTTGAAATGTTCCAAAACTGTATCATTATAAGGAAAAGCCATTTTACACGCCTCCCTGTTTGCCCAAAGGACTGATTCTTCTCAGATTCTCAACAATATTCGCCAAAGTCTCCACCACCAGGTCAATTTCTTCCATAGTATTATACCTGCCAAAGGTAAAGCGAATGGACCCGTGGGCCCGCTCATGATCCCCGCCTATGGCCATCATGACATGGCTGGCCTCCAGCGATCTGCTGAAACAGGCCGACCCCGTACTCACCGCAATCCCGTACATGTCCAGGTGCAGGGTGATGGACTCGCCTTCAACATGGTGAAAAGAAAGGTTGGCATTTTGGGGGATTCTCTTCTCCGGATCCCCATTCAACGTCACTAAAGGGATTTTAGCAATGATCTGTTTAGTGAGCCTGTCGCGCATGACCTTGAGGCGCGCGTTTTCCTCCTCTGTCACCAGCGACACCGCTTTGGCAAACCCCACGGCGCCGGGAATATTTTCAATGCCCGCTCTCAGGTCGAATTCCTGAAAGCCACCATCGGCAATTTTTTCCAGAGGCGTCCCCCGCCGCACGTAAAGCCCGCCAATGCCCTTCGGACCGTGAATGGTGTGGGCGGAGACCGTGATCAGATCCACCTTGATGCGCCGGACATCCAGCGGCAGTCTGGTAAAGGTATGGGTGGCATCTGTGTGAAACAGCACATTTTTTTCACTGCAAAGTCTGCCGATGGTCTCAAGATCCTGCACCGTCCCAATCTCATGATTGGCATGCTGAACCGACACCAAGATGGTATCCGGTCTCAAAAGCGCCTCCAGCTGGTCAAGCTTCACAAAGCCAAGGTCGTCCACCTCCAGGTAATCCACCTCAAAGCCTTGTTTTTCGAGGGATCTTGCACTTTGAAGGACAGGAAAATCCTCAATTTTAGAGACAATGAGGTGCTTGCCTTTCTTATTTCCTAATGCCTTGGCAACACCTTTCAGCGCCAGATTACTGGACTCTGTGTTGCCAGACGTAAAGATAAATTCCTCAGGGGCCGCGCCCAAAGCACTGGCGATGCTGGCTCTGGCTTCCGCCAAAGTCTCTCTGGCCTCCAGACCCTGTGAATAGCCAAATTCAGATGTCGCCACCGCATAATTCTCAAAATAGCAGGGTTTCATAGCCTCAAACACGGCTTCATCCAGTCTCGTCGCCGCCGCGTTATCCATATAGATTATTTTTTGAGTCATAGTTTTCACCCTTAGATTAATAACGTAATGGCGGAGTCTCTGGCTTCCTGAATATAGGTCCCCACAGCGCCATAGAGGTCAATCAGATCTTCATTCAAGTCGCTTTTTTTCACGCCCATAATTTCCATAGTCATTTCACAGGCAATGACTTTGCCGCCAAGCTCTTTAAAGTCTGCCATTAGACGCTCTAATGAAGCGACATTGGCTTTATGCATCCTGTTTTTGATCATAGCCCTTCCAAGTCCAAAGAGATTCAGTTTTGACAGCGGCCCTTTGCTTAGGCCGCCTTTTTTCAGTCGCAAGAGTCCCCAGAAGGTAAAGTACAGGGAGACTTCCATGCCCATTGATAACGCCCCGTTCGCGACAATCAAGGCGCTGTACATTTTATCCAGATCTCCGCTGTGAACAATAATGGTCGCTTTTTCAGCCATAGTGACATCCCCTTTTCAGTACATCGGCTGAATTCACTTCTTATTTCTGCAGTTTGATGGTCCAAACCTCGCCCTGCTGCTCTTCGCTGATGATTTTTACTTTCAAGGCGTTGGCCGCCATTGGGATTTCTTTCAGAGAAGCCGGATGGGTTCCCATAATTTCAATGATATCCCCGTCGCTTGCTTTTCTGAGGGCTTTGCGCATTTCTACCAATGGAATCGGACACGTTTCACCTCTGACGTCCACCTTAATTTCTGACATCGACCAAACCCTCCTTTCGGTATGGATGGTTGAACAAATATGGCTGTATAAATTAAGTAAAGTTTGATCCACTTCAAGCGTGCTTTTGTCGACTTACTATTCATTAATTTATACCCAATTATATTCATATAAATTAGTATGGTTTAAATAAATTTGAAATGGCATGCTGGCGGTGGAAAGGACCAGGTTGGAAGGCGGTGTCAGGCACCGCCTTCCTTAAATTGGGTCGTTTTAGGGACACGGAAAAGAAGTCACCCACAAATTTATGCTAAATTTGCGGGCAACTTCTTTTTTCCGTACCTGGCACGTTTTTCGGAACGACAACATTAAATAAAGTTGAAAAGTCTGCAATCACACAGTTATAGCAAAAACAACTTCATCAATTTCAATCTTGGTGCCAGGTACGGGAGGGCTCGAAGTAAAAAGCCCACGCTCGGGAAACGAGCATGGGCTAAAGGATGGTGTTTCGCGAAATGGGCAAGTTGTTTGATTACATTGTTATTAGAAGGATCTTGGATCTCTGCCTTTCATGAGCTCTTCGAAGATCAGTTCGTGACCTAAGGTTGTTGGATGAGGATCAATCAGAACCGGCGGCATCATCATACCAGCATCCATCCAAGTAAGCCTGAATGCCACTGCATCCGGCTCTTTTCTGAAAGCGTTGGCGACATTGGCCAGCGAAGCTCTATTTTGAGTCATTCTCATGGCCATGTTCATTGGACGAACCAAAGCTTCATATCGGTTAAAGAGTGCTTCATTGTCTGCTTTTTCTATTGGATTGTACAGCGTCATGGCGATGATTTGGGTGTCTGGATTGAGTAATTCAATCCGATCCAGTATAGCTGGCCAATCTTCTAAAAATTGAGCGGTTCTGTCTTCGAGCATCCAGCCTAATGTTGCGGGATCAGAGCTCAAAGCTGATGTGGTGAATGCAAATAGTCTTGCATCCCAACCATATAATCCATCTTTACCAGCAGTAGCAATCGCACCAATTAAAGTCTCCATAGAAGATGTTGGACTAAGTCCATACAATTGAAAAACCGTTCCAATTACAGGCGTTAACAAATTGTTTCCGCCAATACTGATGGTAATGAGATCCGCTTGCGGAATTAGCGTAATAAGTTGCAATTGAAGTGCGTAATGCTGCGGATCAGACAAATCAAACTCGCCTTTGAGTGCTTTTAACAATTCCATACTATCCAACCCAGGCATCCCAAGATTGACTGCTCCACCTAGCCAAGCCTCATCTAACCCTAGTCTTTCTCCATCAAGATAGTCTGCATAAAGGTCAAAATAACTCATTCCAGGATCCGCACTGAGTCCAAAAGCTATCGAATCCCCAATATTCAAATACTTGAGCCCCGCTTCAGCTTCCGGCTTCTCTGCAAATGCCTGCATCGGCATCATAGTGAATACCAACATCAAGATCATCAGAACGGTAAGTAATCTCTTTTTCATGATTAATTTCCACCTCCAATTTATCTATAAACGCCAAATTGTCAACCCATGATTCATATGCATCCTCTGCCTCTCTTGTGATTCACATTAAAGGATGAAACTTGGTGTCTGACACCGAGTTTCTTTCTTCCAAAGGGGGTGAAACTTGGTGTCTGACACCAAGTTTCCACCGAGTTTCCACATGTTAATTATTCCCCAAAATGCATATTTTTAAACAGGTGAGAGGGGGGCGTTGGGTGACCATCGGCAGAAATGCACTAGGAGATTTTTAAAAATTCTTGCCTGCACCGCGCCACTTGTGGGTATGAATGGTCTCAAAGGATTTAAATCCTTACTTACTCACGAATCAAAGGAGGCCTACACATGAGCACTTTAATCGAGAAAGTTCCTGGATTATACAGCATTTATAAACTCAATCTCCTGAGGCAGACCCCCGGTGTGGTGTTTGACCTGTTTCCGCTGGACATCATTGACTCGAAAATCGGGTCGATTGACCGAGTTCTTCACGAAAAAGCCGCTGTTTCTCCCGGACCGGTCGGGGACGTGGCGCGGCCATGGTATATGCACCCATGTCAGGGAGACAATCTGATAGTTCTCAGCGGCACGCGGCACGTTGAAATTTTTACGCCGGCCCACGGGAAAATCGAAAGCTTCACGGTAACACCTCATGCCGTTTATAAAAACGGTGAACTCGTTTATGAGGGCGGCGCGCTGCTGGTCTGGCCACCCTATGTCTTCCACAGAATCGTCAGCGGCGAGGAGGGATCGGCGTCCATAAATATAGCGGAGCACTTTGAAGGCTTTGACATCGACACCAATTTCAGTATTTATGACCTTAACACCGAGACCGGGGAATACAAAGTCATCCGCAAGGGCTCTGACGACCAGATGAAGCCTGGGGATGTATAAAGATTAATTTTCGATCAGCCTCTGTCGGACAGCAGTGTCAGTTGGAGGCTGATGTTTTTTCCGCGCTGGTGGTGGTGCATTATAGGAACCATCGGCAGAATGCATTCGTCTAATCTGTTGTTGCCATTACTTATGTTTACCATACCTCGAAGGGAGCGTTCACCATGACGTCCAATAGATTTGTTTTTAAAGGCTTGAAAACCGGCACCCTACTTGCGGCCGCACTTCTCCTCTTCATCTTCGCCTTGGCTGGCTGTGCCAAGCCGCCAGAGCCGCCCGTGACCCCGCCTGAAGAGCCGCCCGTCGAAGTGGTCTTCGAGAAAGACTCCTTGTCCGCGCTGCTGCCTGCAGACATAGGCTACACCTGGATTTACAACGGCTTCGCGGAATACGGGCACACCATGACCCTGGATGCAATTATCGAATCCGAGGACAGCAGCGTCTATGAGATCTCAGGCGAAATGGCAGATATGTCCGGGGGCGAAGGCAACCTGGATGTGGCGCTGACCCTGAAGTACATTCTTAGCGGCAACTCGCTCGTCCAGGAGAAGACCGAAGAGATGATGCTGGACTCGAAATTCGACCAGCTGACGCTGATCAAGATGCCATTTGAAGTGGGCACCACTTGGACGGAAGACGTGGTTGATCCGGAAACCGGGGACGAGGTCACCTTGAACAGCACCATTGAAGCCGCTGAAATGGTGGACGGCGCTATGCAGTACACCGTTCGCTATATCGACGCAGCTTCGGACTATTACGAAGTCCGCGTGATTCGCGAGGGCGCGGGCGTCATCTCCGTCGAGAAGCTTCTCGAGCTGACCGGCGGCGACTTCCCGGCCTCCTACTTCCTGTTCATGGGCGGCATGCTGGAACAAGTCACTATGGATCTTTATTTCGCAACCCCTGATGCCGATGGTGTCCTGCCCGAACCCCGCACCGTCCTGGTCGCCGACGGCGCCGTCGCCAAAGCCGCAGTTCAGGAGCTGATCTGGGGACCTCAGAGTCCGGACCTTTATCCGACTATCCCTGAGGGCACACAGCTGCTGGGCATCACCATAGACAGCGGCATTTGCACCGTCGATTTTTCCCAGGAATTCCTGGACAACCATCCCGGCGGCAGCGCTGGCGAGCTGATGACCCTTGGCTCCATAGTCCAGACCCTCAAGCAGTTTGACGGTATTGACAAGGTGCAGATCCTGGTAGAGGGCCGAATTGGCGAGACACTGGGGCACGTGCTGCTGGATGAGCCGCTGGAGTAGGGCGTTGGCGCCAGGGAAAAAGGTGTCAGACACCATCTTCCATCATAATTTTGGAAGTTAGGGTCAATAGGCACAACCCCAGACACGTCCTTCCTCCCAATACTTCTGCCGATGGTCACTTTTCCGCAATTTTGTGGACGGGAGACCATCGGCAGAAGTTTTTTTGCGCTTGTCTTAAATTTGACGAAAACTTATCAAAGAATTTTCTCCTCCGTAACCTGAGTTACATCCTTTCCCCTCAAAACATGACACAATAAGCCCATGAGTTTCAAATACAAAAACTAAGCGCTTGAAAGCGCACACACCGAAAGGGGTATATTATGTCAATGTTTTGTTATCAATGCCAGGAAGCTTCAAAGGGTACAGGCTGTAACGTTGTCGGCATCTGCGGCAAGCAGCCGGAGACCGCGAACCTACAGGACCTTCTCATCTACACGGTCAAAGGAGTTTCTGATATTGTTGTTAAGGGTGGCCTCGACGCGAAGGACCTCGGCGAAGTCAACCATGAAGTTCTGAAGAGCTTGTTCATGACCATCACCAACGCCAATTTTGATGACGCGGCGTTTGTTAAAGAGATCAACAAGATGATTACCCTCAGAGACAACCTTAGAGCTATGGTCGTCGCTGGCCCTCCAGTCGTAGTCGGGTTCTTCAAGAAGCTCCTCGGCCTTGCACAAGAGACGCCGTCCAAAGGGATTCCGGTTTCCAGCCTTCATGACGCAGCAGTCTTCACCGTTGGCTCCAAGGCGGATATGCTAGCGAAAGCGTCTGGCGTTGGTGTCCTTGCAACTGAAAACGAAGATGTCCGTTCCCTTCGTGAGCTGATCATCTACGGCCTCAAGGGTTATGCTGCTTATGCGCACCATGCTCTCAACCTTGGCAAAGAGAGTGACGAGATCTATGTTTTTGTCTACGAGGCTTTGGCAGCAACTTTGAACGACGGCCTCGGCGCGGACGAGCTTGTAGCGCTGACCCTCAAAACCGGCGAATACGGCGTTAAAGCAATGGCTCTCCTGGACGGCGCAAACACCTCCAAGTATGGCAATCCTGAAATTACCCAGGTTAACATTGGCGTTAAAAAGAACCCTGCAATCCTGATTTCCGGCCACGACCTGGCAGACCTGGAGCAGCTCCTGGAGCAGACTAAAGGCACTGGCGTGGACGTTTACACCCACAGCGAAATGCTGCCGGCGCACTACTACCCGGCGTTCAAGAAATATGACAACTTCGCAGGCAACTATGGTAACGCTTGGTGGAAGCAACTCGAAGAGTTCCAGAGCTTCAACGGCCCGATCCTCTTTACCACGAACTGCATTGTGCCGCCTAAGAGCGACGCGGTCAAGAACAGAATCTTCACGACGGGCGCTTCCGGCTTCCCAGGCTGTACTCACATTGAAGCTGACAAGAATGGCAAGAAGGATTTCTCTGCTGTCATCGCTTTGGCTAAAACCCTTCCATCTCCGACTGAGATCGAGACTGGCACCATTGTTGGCGGCTTCGCTCACGAGCAGGTCTTTGCTCTGGCAGACAAAGTGGTCGACGCGGTCAAGTCCGGCGCGATCAAGAAGTTCTTCGTCATGGCAGGCTGCGACGGCCGCATGAAGGGCCGCGACTACTACTCAGAATTCGCGGAGAAGCTTCCAAAGGATACGGTCATCCTTACTGCGGGCTGCGCGAAGTACCGTTACAACAAGCTGCCGCTCGGCGACATTGGCGGCATTCCTAGAGTCCTCGATGCCGGTCAGTGCAACGACTCCTACTCTTTGGCCCTCATCGCGCTGAAGCTCAAGGAAGTCTTTGAGCTCAACGACATTAACGAGCTTCCGATTGCCTACAACATTGCCTGGTATGAGCAAAAGGCTGTCATCGTTCTCCTCGCCCTGCTCCACTTGGGTGTCAAGAACATCCACCTTGGACCAACGCTTCCAGCGTTCCTTTCTCCAAACGTGGCGAAAGTCCTTGTCGAGACCTTCGGCATTGGCGGTATTGCTACCGTAGACGAAGACATCAAGATGTTTATGGGTGCTTAGTTTATTGCGTAAAATTGAGTTGAGTGTCTGACACCGAACTTAGTTGAGTGACTGACACCGAACTTGATTGAGTGACTGACACCAAACTTGATTTGGTGCCAGAGCTTAGTGTAAATTTACACCACGCTTTAAGCGCAATCAGACAGCAAATTTCAGTTTATACACAAACAGCCTCTTCCTGCACTAACTTAGCGGGAAGAGGCTGTCCTTATTTTTTGCAGGGAATTATGAGGTAGTTAGGAATAGCAGTTCCCTTTACCTATTATCGCCCTTATTTATTCAATTCGTTCAGTCTTCAACCTGCTGCAAACTACTTAAAATGTAGCTCAATTCATTCTTGACCCTTTCAACCCGCGCGTCGTCTGCGGTTCCAAAGACGTACCCTACAACCTCATAAAGCGTCGTCGCCTCCCGAAAGACAGCAGCAACTTCCAAATAGTCTCCTCTTGGCCGGCGATCCCCTTCATTGAAAGCTTGACTCACATCTGTCACCCTCCACTCAACTGGAGTATTATCCAGGTTTTTCCCACCCGACGCCATAACAACAATTTGAAAACATTCCGATTCCGACAATTTTGTAGGCGTGATCATGATATTGTAACCATCCCAGTCAGGACCCTGCTTGCTCTTTTCAAGGGCATACTCTTCAACAGCCGTATAGTCATACGGGTTATCAGATTGGAAATGATAATTGGGCACTAGAATGTCCGTTTCTTTGAAATAGGATTTCAGCTCCATGATATGATCCAGGTCCTTGGACATAATGGTTTTTTCGATGGAAGCCTCTAGGATGGCTTTGACGCCAAAAACGCTAAGCACGAAGATCAAGATGAACAGCAAAAATGATTGCGTTTTTGTCTTCACCAGTCGTCCCACCTCCATGAGCGATTAAATATCTGACTACCTTATTATTTGTTAATTCTCGGCTTCTATCACTCCGTCCAAGAATCGTTAATTTAATAGAAAGTCCGCTTCTCCGGATCGTAAGCATTGTACTCCAGCAGCTTCTCCAATAGAAGTCTTGCTTCTGACTCACTGCGCTGCGGATAAACCACGAAATTCAGCGTGTCACTTTCTATAAAGTGATGATCCTCGTCAAAGAGAACGACAAATTCAGAAAAATCCTCATCCGGAAGCAAGACGCCAAATTCAAAGTAGTTCATGCCAAGTGACACATAGGCAGCGTCTCTGCCACTAAAATTATCCGCCAGATATCTATACGTTCTGCCCTCCGCTATCAGCACAACATTATGTTTGCTTGAGACTATCGGCAATCTGTTGTGTTTGGTCAAGGTGATTTCTAACGGCATGGTCTTATCTTCATGTGCGCCGCTCGTGTAATCAAAGATTTTAAAATCTTCCCTGATCACTTGTCTGGATGGCAGAATTAAAATAAAAAGGACCAGCGGCAGCACAAGCCAACTTCGTTTTCTAATTCGATCCCAAAGTGATGACACGCCACCCCTCATTCAGCTTCCCTCCAGCAAAATTAGCATTAAACCCGAGTCACCCAATCACAGCTTCTTCTCAATGTCCTCGATGCGCTTTTCAATGCTTTCAAATCTTTTTTGCTCTGCTTTGGATATTTGAAAAGCAGTGCATAGACCACATAGAGCACTGCGACCAATAAGATCGTATTGATGATTTGAACTATAAATGCAGTGTCAAAATTCAGCATGCCATCACCCCTTTTATGTTTTATTGCTCATAATGTCCTCCTACAAAGCTCCTGCCTCATTTTGCGCTGGCGGGCGGAAGGCGTGACCATCGGCGGAGTTTTGCACTTAAAGCTTTAAAGCGCTTTGCCGATGGTCACCAACCCAACCACCTTTCAACAACGATCAGACGGCGCTGAAGACAACGCTCTCACCGTATCCTTAAAAACCCTCTGCCAGCGACCCGACGCAGACGGTGCCCGTCGTCATATTGTAAAAGTAGAGGGCATTCCCTGAAATCAGCACACTCTCCAAACTCATCTGGTCGGACGTTTTGAACACCACGTCGCCGTGGCGGTCGAGAATCATGCTTTTGTATTTTGTGGCCGGCTGATCCTCAAAGGTACACACCTGGAACGCATTTTGATCTCCTTTAAGCTGAGCCTCAAGCAGCGGCGCGCCATCCTGTATCGGTTTTCCTGCCTGATCGTAAAGCATTCGTGTCTGTGCGTCCTGCCAATAGACGGATCCTTTCAAGACCGTAAACCATTGAATGCCATTTGGTGGTGTTAATGATGATTTAAGCAGCGTTTCTTTGCGCTCTTTCAAATCGTAGCCATAGAGGCTGCCGCCGCTTTGGTAATAAAAGGTCTCACTGTCCATTCGGAAACCGAGCACTTCCCTGTCTACGACCCGTGCTGTGTCATTTGTCTGGAGATTCACCCTGTGAATGCTTGTCGTGCTGCCTGGCTTAGTCAGATCGAAGGCTAAGAGGTAGAGTTGATCTCCTGACTTATAGACACTATCAGAACCTGTGCCGCCACTGCTGGCCGCATCTGCGTGCCACGCCCAGCCATAAAGGTAGTCTGGACTTCCGACTTTTTTCCAGTCAGTTGCTGATGTTTTTACCTCGAGATTGCCGCCGCTTGGGGCAGGACCGGTATAGGTTCTGACAATGTCGTCCCCAAAGGCTTTTAAATAATAATAGCCGTCATTCAAAACGGCAGTCGTGCCATCTGCTTTTAAGCTGACGAGTACGTCAGAGCCCATAATCGCCCCGCCCTGGTGATAGGAGAGCAGCGGGTCGCCATTATTACCCGTCAGGCTCGCATGCACATAAGTGGTTCCGTCACCGTAAGACCAGATGGGCAGCTGATAAACCTGCCTTGAGCGGAGCGGCGCTGTCAATGACACCTGCATGATCCGTCCTTTCGTTCCCTGATAATAAATATGTTCAGTGGTGATCGCGATAGGCTTCTGCGGGCTGCCCTCTGCCGCTTCAGTCCAGTCGTCGGAAAGTTGGATTTGATTTAATTTAGGGTTACCGGACTTGATCATCAAGCCATTCTGAAGATCAAAACGGTAGTCCCATCCAAAGGCCTCTGCGCCAAATTTCCAGGTGATAGGGAAATAGGTGATGTTGCGAAATGAAAGCAAAGGATAGGGTTCCTTAGTTTGGTCAATTTTTTGTCCATTGATCTGGATAGGATAGGCAGGGATCACGGCCGTTTGGCTCCTGCTGTTTCTCACAGTCGTTATGTATGGCCTGTACGCCGCCGTGACGCCGGTCGCTTCAATCAAAAGACCATCTTTCTGACCTTTCCAGCGGGTTTCAAGCCCAAGGAAGCGGCAATCCGTATAAGTCATAGGAAAATAGGTGATGTCTTTATAGACTATCACAGGGTACTGACTGAAGGCCGGGTCCATGACTTCTCCATTTAGCGTGACCTTGAAGGCTGGGAGGGACACACGAACTGTGCTGCCAGCCTGGGCGCTGAAGGTTGGGAGCGTCATCATCATGGACATTGTCAGTAGAATCAAAAGCAGTAATTGGCGTATCGAAGCTGCGATCCTTTTTTTCATATTCTGAAATAAAGGGTTTAACGCGCTGCGCGGGTTCAAACAAATCCCTCCAAACAATATATTCAGTTTGAAAATCGATTAAATTCTCTCTTACAGAAACGGATTCCCGGCAATCATAGATAGAAAAAATAATAGAATTAGGACCGCAATCGCTATGATGATCCATCTTAAAGTCTTGTTACTCATAATGTCCTCCTTCAAAGATGCCGCCAGCTTTGGCGGTGGTGGGTGGAAGGCGCGACCATCGGCAGAGTTTTGCGCTTAAAGCCTTAAAGCGTTTTGCATGTGGTCACCCATCCTCACAAACAACAGCATCATCCAACCTTTGCTGAGTCGAGTTGCCGCTTGAGGGAACTTACCATGTTAAATACACAGATTCTTCCTCAATTATATCACATTGTAAAATTAAGTGTTTGTGTGGGAAAGATGACCATCGGCACACCATTTTCATACCTCGATTATATGCCGATGGTCGTTTCTACAGCAATTCGCCCTCATTCTAACGGTTTACCTGAAACATGATGTCATAGCAATTAACTTCAAAACAATTGTTCTGAATCCTAATCCACAATTGTTATAATGCGTTCTGTATCAGGCGCGATTTTGAATCTACCTATAACCGTTTTACCATCCGATTCATACAGAGGTATAAACCTAGTGTTTTTATCAATTGTTGATTTGGCTGCTTCTTCTGGCGATTTGGCCGCGCCTGAATTTAGATCGCTGCTCTTAACATAGCCAACCATCCCGCCAACGCCTTCCGCTAACACCAGATCAGGTTCATCCTCTAAACTTTCTGCATATGCAGATGAACCAAAAGTTTCACCTGCAGCATTTATTTGAATTGACCGTGAAGGCGATTTAAATTGTGCATTTGGGCTCGCAGAATACAAACCAGCTGAATAATCGGAAAAATTTCCCCAATATTCTGTAGCCGCAAAAACACTCATCGAACCGAGTATCACAATCACAAGCACAATTCCAAAAATCCGAGATGATAACTTCACTTTAAATCCCTCCTTGTAATTTTAAATATCATAAGCGAGAGCGGTGTTTCGGAATGTTAGCCAGTAGGATGTCTGGTTTTAGTGTTTACGTGGCACTAGATTGTCCACCTCCATTCCCAACTTCTCCTTTCATATAAATAAAACGATGACAGCAGCGTGAATGTTACAGATTATCGAAATGTTTTGAAACAAAAAATAAAATATAGGGTCAGGTACAGAGTTTATCTCTGTACCTGACCCCAACTTCATCTCTGTGCCAGACCTTAGTGTAAATTTACACAAATTCTTTAAACGCCCTATTCTACTAGCCCTCGTACTGCCCCATCCCCCGGTACTTGTCATACCTTGCTTCGAGGAGGGTCTCCAGCGGCATCGCTCTCAACTCACCTAAGGTTTGCTTAATCCACTTCCCAGCCGCCTCAACGGTCTGAGCCTGATGGCGGTGGGCTCCGCCGAGGGGCTCTTCTATAATGGCGTCAATAACGCCCAGGGCCTCAATGTCCCTGGCGGTCATTTTCATAACGGCTGCAGCCTCGCTTGCCTTGGTCGTGTCCTTCCACAAAATGCTGGAAAGGCCTTCCGGCGAGATCACGGAGTAAACCGCGCTGGACAGCATAGCGACACGGTCGGCTACGCCTATGCCAAGGGCACCGCCGCTGCCGCCTTCACCAATGACCACGGAGATGACCGGGACTTTGAGCCCTGCCATGGCAATCAGGTTGCTGGCAATGGCATGGCCCTGGCCCCGTTCCTCGGCACCCAGGCCGCAGTAGGCGCCGGCGGTGTCTATGAAGGTGACCACAGGCCGCCCAAACTTCTCTGCCTGCTGCATGAGTCGAAGGGCTTTGCGGTAACCCTCCGGATGCGGCATCCCGAAATTCCGGCGGATGTTCTCCAGGGTGTCCCGACCCTTCTGATGGCCCAGCACCGTGACCGGCACACCCTCCAGCATGGCCAGGCCGCCAATCATAGCGGGATCATCGCTGTAAGCCCGGTCGCCTTTGAGCTCAATAAAGTCGTCGAAGATGCCATCAATGAAGTCCAGGGTGGTCGGCCTTCCCGGATGGCGGGCGAGGCGGACACAGTCCCAGGCAGACAGGCCGCTGAAGGTCTCGCGCCTGAGCTCAGACACCTTGTCTTCGAGCTTGCGGACTTCCGCACTGAGATCCAGGTCGTTATCCTCAGCAAATTGACGCAGCCCCTGGATCTTCTCCTCCAGCTCAAAGATGGGCTTTTCGAAATCCAGCTTATGAGACATGGGCTTCACCTCCCTGAAGGTTTACGGCTGTGGATTTGGCTGTGGCTGTGGCTGTTGCTTCTGCCAACGCCGGCGCGAATCCGTGCAGCCTCAGGAGCTTCGCGAGGACCGCCTTCATCTCCGCTCGGTGGACGATTCGGTCGACGAAGCCCTTTTCCACAAGGAATTCTGCTCTTTGGAAACCATCGGGCAAGCTTTGGCGGATGGTTTGCTCGATCACGCGCTGGCCCGCGAAGCCAATGAGCGCGCCCGGCTCTGCCAGGATCACGTCCCCCAGCATGGCGTAGCTGGCCGTCACCCCGCCGGTGGTCGGGTCCGTGAGGACCGCAATATAAGGAAGACCCTCTGCCGATAGTCGTCCAAGCGCCGCCGACGTCTTAGCCATCTGCATCAGGGAAAGAATCCCCTCCTGCATGCGGGCACCGCCGGAGGCACAAAAGCCTATGACAGGCAGACGGTTCTCTATGGCGGTCTCAATGAGGCGCGTAATCCGCTCCCCAGCAGCACTGCCAAGGCTGCCCATCATGAAGTCGGGCTCCATGATGAAGAGCGCCGCCGGAATACCATTGATACGACCAGTGACCGTCAGGACGGCATCCCCAGCTTCCGACTGTATCATGGCTTTATCCAGCTTTTCCTTGTAACCGGGAAAAGCAAGGGGATCTATCGAGGTGACCTCTTTGGCTATGGGACTGAAGGTGCCTTGATCCACAAGATGAGCGACGCGTTCTTTACTGTTGATTCTGCCGTGCTTGCCGCACTGGTCGCAGACCTTGAAACTGCGCTCCCAGCGCTGTTTTGAGTGGATCGCGCCGCAGCCCGGGCATGCGGCTTCATCGGGGCCTGGAGCCTTAGGTGCAGCCGTCACGTTTTGAGCTGTTTTTACTTCACCGGAGTTGACTTCAGGCTTAACCGCCGGCGTCGACAGACTCTGCTTCAGACCCGCCGCTTCTCTTAACGCTGCAGCCTCTTTGACGTCCTGATTGGACAGCTCCAGTCTGACCCACTTCTTTCTTTTGAGAAAATCGAGCTTCATAGTTAAGCTCCTTTCAATTTCTGGTTCATGGTGAGGATGAGGTCATCCAAACTGGCCTCCAGAGTGCCGGTATGAAAATCTCCTGACTGGAAGTCCTCCAGCTCAATGAGACTTTTTTGAAATTCCAAATTGGTCTTAAGTCCAGAAATGATGGTTTCATCTAAAACCCGCTTCATGCGGTTCAGCGCCTCTGCCCGAGTTTCACCCCAGACAATGATCTTGCCCAGCATGGAATCATAGCAGTGGGGCACTTTGTAATCCTGGTAGATGAAGAAGTCGTTGCGCACTCCAAAGCCGCCCGCCAGATGCAGGGCTTCCACGGTTCCCGCCGCAGGGCGGAACTGCATAGCCGGATCCTCTGCGTTGATGCGGCACTCCACAGCGTGCCCTTGAATGCGTACATCTTCTTGTCTCAGGCTCAACATCTCTCCCCCGGCCACTCGGATCTGGGTCTGAATCAGATCTATACCGGTGACCATTTCCGTCACCGGGTGCTCCACTTGGATCCGGGTGTTCATCTCCATGAAGTAGAATTCACCCGTACTATCCAGCAAAAATTCAATAGTGCCGGCACCTATGTACTGGACGGCCCTCGCGGCGTCCGCAGCAGCTTTGTAGAGTCCTTGGCGCTGCGCTTCGGTCAGTGCCGGACACGGAGATTCCTCAATGACTTTCTGATTGCGCCTTTGGAGGCTGCAGTCCCGCTCACCCAGCGTGAGTACATTGCCGTGGGTGTCCGCCATGATCTGGACCTCCACATGGCGAGGCTTCACAATTCTTCGCTCGAGATAAACCCTGTCATCTCCAAAAGCCGCTTTGGCTTCGGATCTGGCGGTCTGCCAGGCGTTTTCAAGCATTTCCGGTGAATCGACCACCCGCATGCCCCTGCCACCGCCGCCGCTGGCCGCTTTAACCATCAGGGGGTAGCCAATTCTCTCTGCTTCGGCACGTAAGGTTTCAAGATCGTCCACCGCGCCTTCGGTGCCTGGTACGACAGGGACGCCGGCCTTTTGCATGACTTCTCTGGCTTTTGCCTTGTCACCCATCATCCGGATGTGCTGCGCTTCGGGGCCTATGAAGATGAGGCCGGCGGCGCGGCAGCCATCGGCAAAATCAGCGTTTTCTGAGAGGAAGCCGTAGCCCGGGTGAATGGCGTCAGCACCAGTGGCCTTGGCGGCCTGGATCAAGGCATTGATGTTTAAGTAGCTGAGCCTCGCACTGGCGGGACCTATGCAGAAGTCCTCATCTGCCAGCAGGACCGGGAGGGACTCGCGATCCGCCTCAGAATACGCCGCTACCGACTGAATCCCCAGCTCCCGGCAGGCTCGAATGACCCGCACCGCGATTTCACCGCGATTCGCGATTAAGATTTTCTTGATCATCCGTTCCTCCTGATGCTGAAGAGCGGCTGGCCGTACTCGACAATGTCCTCCGGCTTGGCCAAGATCTGCTCTACCACGCCATCCCACTCCGCCTGGATTTCGTTCATGACTTTCATGGCTTCGACGATGCACAGGGTTTGGCCCTTTTTCACGACTTGTCCAATTGTGACAAACGGTGCTGCGTCCGGTGCCGGCGCGGCATAGAAGACACCCACCAGCGGCGCCTTGATCAGGTCTGCTGGTGATGAGGCAGGTGCAGCGGCAGGCGCTGGCGCAGGGGCTGTGAAAGCAGCAGCCGGTGTGACTGCGGCTACTGGCAGGCTTTCATTGACAGCTGCAGCCTGTGGCGTCAACTGCGGGTGGAGGTTAATAGGTCTCTCGACAGCAACCAGCTGCTCAGACTGCCGTTCGAGCACAAGGCTGATGCCATCTTTGGAATAGGCCATTCTGGTCAAATCAGTCGCGTTAAAGGCTTGAAGCAATATTTCAATCTCACGAATTTCCATTTAGTACCTCCTACTAATAACAGATGTTGTTATCAACCAATATAGCATGAACTACCCCCGATTACAATGCATATTTGTATGCAATGCCGCCTGGCGGAAAAACCCAGTTCCATGTGTTAGGGGATTGAGATTAACGACCATCGGCAAAAAAAGAACAGCTCTGGCACCCAATTGAAGTTGGTGACTGGCACTCACTCAACTTCGGGGACAGACACTCACTACAATTCAGACACAATTCGGTCCAGGCACTCTTATCAACAATCTTTCAAAAAAAGCTTTGGCCGATGGTCGTTTGAAGTCAAATCTGACATTCAAATAACCATCGGCCATATTTTTTACAGCGACACCTACCGCGACCAGCGCCTACCGCTCCCGGATCAACCCATCCCGGTAAGCCTGCAGCAGCGCCTTCAGCGCCTCAATATCCTTTTTGAGCACAGTCCCATTGTCCGTGTCCCCCACCAGCATCCGCGCCTGATTCTTCTCAATGAACACACTGGTCGGCAAAATGTCCAGATCCTCCCGGATCGCCCGGTCCTTGGACTCAAAGGGCTCATGGGACACGAGGTGCATCCCCTGGGAATTGAAGATCAGCGTGTAGCCGGCGATCCCAGTAACCTTCTGGTAGGCCTTGGAAAGTCCCCCATCAATGGTGATCAGCTTGCCGCCGGCCTTGATGGGCATCTCCCCCTTGACCACCTTCACAGGAACGTGACCGTTGATGATGTGGCTGGTCTCCGCGTTCAGCCCGAATTCACTCAGAATGCGGACGCAGACGTCCTCCGCCTCACGGAAAGCATAATAGTGATTCTTCACTTCCTTGTGGGTCTCCTTGGCTTCAATAAAATAGCGCTCAAAAGTTGCCATCTTGCTTTTTCCAAACAGCGGTGATTTTTCACCACACCACAAATACCAGACCACGTCCAGGGCCTGGGACTTCTCGTCCGGATCCTGGGCGTAGTAGGCCCGGCGGACGCAGTCATCGAAGCCATCCAGCAGGGCTTTGCCCTTCAAGGACTGCCCACAGAGCTCGAAGGTCTCAAACTCTCCGGTCGAGGTCAGCGGAATCCCGCCATGATAGAGAAGATTCCCGTTGAACACCTTGTACATGCCGCCCTTGTCCACCAGAAACCGGATGTGCTTCTGCAGATCCGTAGCATGTTTGAAGGACAGCCTTAGCTTCTCCACCACATCCAGTTCTTCAGCAGAAAGCTCGTAGGGCTTCAGGGGATCCAAAGTCGGAAAATCCATATCCAGGAGCGGGTAGACCATACCGTCGATCTCGACTGTCCCCGCCGCCAAATCAATTTTCTCAAGTAGCCGCCTGTGGTCCAGCCCCAGCTCAGGACGCCGCAGCGCCAGCTGTCCCTCCAGCTTCATTTGGATCACGGCAACAGCCTTCTGCATCCTGGACAGCAGCGCCAGGTCCGTCTCCCCAAGGCTCTCCTCCTTGCTTCGAACCTGAAAGGTTGGCGCGTAGCCGCCGGCGTACTTGTCCAGCGCCAGCCTCACCAGGGGCGACAGGTTGAGGCCGTAACCCTCCTGCAGCGTTTCCAGGTTCGCGTAGCGCAGCGACACCCGGATCGCGTCCGCCATGCAGACGTCCGACCCGCAGGCCGCCCCAATCCACAGCACGTCGTGGTTTCCCCACTGGATGTCCACCGAGTGATGGCGCCTCAGGGTATCCATGATCAGATGCGCCCCTTTGCCCCGGTCATAGATGTCACCTATAATATGAAGGTGATCCACCACCAGCTTCCGGATCAGCTCCGCGATCGCCACAATGAAATCCTCCGCCCGCCCAATCGCCGTCAGGCTGTCCAGAATCCCATGGTAATAGCCATGCTTCATGGTATCGTGCTCATTTTCGTGGAGGAGTTCCTCAATGATGTATTGAAACTCCGCCGGAATCGCCTTTCTCACCTTGGACCGCGTGTATTTATACGCCGCCTGCCGGCAGAGCCGCACCAGCTGCAGCATCATGGCTTCGTGCCAGGCTGCCATCGCCTCAGGCGGCCGCGCGCCCCGCTCCAGCTCAAGCTTCTCCCGGGGGTAGTACACCAGCGTCGCCAGGGATTTCTTCTCCGCTTCGGACAGAGTCTGCCCAAAAACATCATCTATCTTCCGCTTGACCACCCCCGACGCGTTGCGCATGACGTGATCAAAGGCCTCGTGCTCTCCGTGGATGTCCGCCAAAAAGTGCTCCGTCCCCTTGGGCAGCAGCACAATGGCGCTCAAATTCACGATTTCCGTGCTGACCGCATCCACCGACGGGTATTGCTTGGACAGCAGCTTTAGATATTCCAAATCATAGGGCATGAAGACACCTCCGAATTAATACAATTACCAGTTATAAATACCCTGCCGATGGTCCCCATCCCCAAAAACATGAAACTGGGTGTCAGACACCGAGTTTCACCTTTCCCCACTCCAACGCAAATGGAATAAGAGGTCAACAGGCACAGCCGCTGACACCTTCTTCATCAGCAGCTGTGCCTATTGACCCCCTCTTCCACTCTGAGATCTTTTAATGTCCGCCACAGCCACAGCCGCCGCAGCCGCCACCGCAGCCCGAACCGGCCTTTTCCACCTTTTCGACGGGTACGACCGGCTCGACGAGATAACCATTACCGACAAATTCAATCTTGATATCGCCCAGATCACGGAAAAGCTCTTTATCTATGACAAAGTTGACCTCACCCAGCTTGTGTTTAAAATCCGTCTCTTTGACCTCATCCAGCGCCAGGCCCAAAGACTGTCCGCTGCAGCCGTTACGCTCCGCATAGATCCTGATATTCCGGGGTCCTTCCTGCGCCTCAACGACTTTGGCAATCTCCGCGAGGGTTTCCGGATTGGTTTCTACTCTTAACATGTGGCGCCTCCTATTCTACCTTCTAGCCTTCATCAAATTATTGGACTATAATTAAAAGAAAAAACTGTCCGAAGGGCTCGTAAGAGACCTTCAGACAGTTTACCTTTAAATCTTACGCCTTAATTCTTAGTGGCAACCGCTGCAGCTGCCGCAATCAGACTCATTTTGCTCAGCAGGCGCGACGTGGTAGCCGTTGCCTACGAACTCGACTTTAATGTCGCCAAATGATTCATAAAGCTCAGATTCCATTACAAAACTTACTGCGTTGCTATTGTCCACAACGTCCGTATCCTTCAGCTCATCCAGAGCCAAACCGAGTGACGGGCCGCCTCAGCCATAGCCTGCGACGAAAATGCGCACGTTGCTTGGAGCGCCTTGCTGAGAATCCAGGACTTTTTTGATCTCGTCGATCGTCGCCTGGTTCGTTTGAATTTTCATGCTAAATCCTCCATTTCATGTTCGAATGCCGACCGTGATGTCGTTCTTCCAATAATACTTTTCTATGATCATAACGGAATGCATTAGATTTGTCTATCACCAAAGTCATTATACAACACATCCAGTGAAATGAAAACAGTTTTCAGTTGAATTTTATCTTTTTTTAATGATTTTTTTGCCGATGGTTTTTGACCCCCCCTCCCCACTCCACAGCGCAAACGCTTATGCTAGAATGATAATAACAAACCTAACCGAAAGGGGGGTCATTTCCCCATGCCTTCAGCCCCACTCCTGAAACACCTGAAACCCTTCCTGAAAAGAAAGCGCTGGCACCTCGCCGGGGGTGTCCTCATCCTCATCGTCATCGACCTCCTTCAGCTGATTACACCTCGGCTCATCGGCAGTTTGGCGGATCAGCTTGCGGACAAGACCGCCGGCAGCGGCGATATTCTGAATACCATCGCGCTGATCGTGGGCATCGCAATCCTGGTGGCGACGGGGCGTTACTTTTGGCGCATCCTGATCATAGGCACCTCCAGAGAAGCGGAGTATTGGCTTCGCAACCGTCTGTATGCCCACGTCCAGACCTTGAGGACGGACTACTTCAACGTCAACAAGGTCGGCGACATCATGGCCCTGGCCACCAACGACGTGGTGGCGGTCAGCCATGCCATGGGCATCGGCACAGTCATGCTGGTGGACGCCATCTTCATCACCCTCATGACCCTGATCTTCATGCTGATCACCGCCGACCTGCAGCTGACCCTGATCGCCCTGCTGCCTATGCCCGTCATCGCCACCCTGGTCCTCTATGGCGGAAGACTGATGCGGAGTCGCTTCAAACGCGTCCAGGAAGCCTTTTCGGATATGACGGACCTGACCCAGGAAGCCTTCTCCGGCATCCGCATCGTGAAGACATACACCCGGGAACCCTTCCAAAGAGAGCGTTTTAAAGCCTCCAACGACCTGAACTACAAAGAGAACATGAAGCTGGTCAGACTTTGGGGCGGGCTGTTTCCCCTGGTTCGAACCGTCGGTTCCGTCAGTCTGGTGCTGACCCTGCTCTTCGGCGGCCGGGCGGTCATTGACGGCCGCATCAGCGTAGGCGCCTTCGTGGCCTTCATCTCCTACGTGGGCATGCTGAGCTGGCCCATGATGGCCCTGGGCTGGGTCGTCAATGTCTTGCAGCGTGGTTCCGCCTCTCTCTCCAGGCTCAATGACGTCTTCGACATGAAGCCTTCCTTCATCTATGGCACTTTAGAGCCTATGACAACCGGCTTCCAGACAGATTTGGGTCAAATGACCATCGGCCAATCCTCCTCGCCTTTAATCGAGCTGCGGGGCCTCACCTTCACCTACCCCGGCCAGACCCGCCCCGCGCTGAAGGACATCCGCCTCAGCATCCGAAAGGGCGAAAAGATCGCGCTGATCGGCCGCACCGGCGCCGGCAAGACCACCCTGCTCCAGCTGATCACAAAAACCTGGGCCCCGGACAACGGCCAGGTCTTCCTGGACGGCTGCGACCTCAACCAGCTGACCGCCGGCGCCATCAAAGACCGCTTCGCCGTGGTGCCCCAGGACAACTTCCTCTTTTCCAAATCCATTGAAGACAACATCCGCTTTTACCACGGCCCGTCAATTGAGGCCGCCAGTGTCCAGGGCACTCTGCCGATGGTCACCGAACCCACCCCCTCTCAGGGTCTTGAATCCGAGACCATCGGCCAAATTTCTGTCCTTGAAGGGTCTATGACCATTGAAAGCGCCGCCCAGGCCGCCTGCGTCCACGATGAGATCCTCAGCTTCCCGGACGGTTACGGCACGCTGCTGGGCGAACGGGGCGTGAACCTCAGCGGTGGGCAAAAGCAGCGGGTGTCCATAGCGCGAGCGCTCTACCGGGACGCGGACATCCTGATCCTGGACGACGCCCTGTCTGCCGTCGACACCAAAACCGAGGAAGCCATCCTGCGCCATCTGAATGACGCCCTCGCCGAGAAAACGGTGCTGATCGTCTCCCACCGCATTTCCACCGTCAAGGACTGCGACCGCATTTACGTCCTGACGGACGGCGAAATCACGGAAAGCGGCACCCACGCCGAGCTTCTGGCCCTTAGCGGCTACTACCGGGACCTCTACGACCGCCAGCAGCTGGAAGACAAGCTTGGCGGCAGGGCCGGTGCCCTCGACCATAGCCCAATCCCGCTAACCGGCGCTGAGACGCGTCACACCGAGGAGGTGGAGGACCTATGAAGCGCGACACGCATTTTGAAGAGCAGCAGATTGAGAAGTCCTTCGACCTGGCCATTTTTAAGCGCCTCGCCAGTTTTACCAAACCATATATTAAGCTCCTGATCCTGAGCGGGATCCTGCTCCTCTTTGTCACCGCCGTGGATCTGATCCGGCCGTACCTGATCAAAATTGTCATTGACGACCACATCTCCGGCTACGCCCGGGAGTGGAAGGTGCTGGAAACTGAACCGGCAGTTGAGGGCCTGACCTTTGCCGAGTACCAGGGCCGCTATTACGCCCGGGTGGATGTTCTCGAGAAGGCCGGCGCTTTGGAAACTTATGACAACGCGGCTTCCGCCCAGCTCCTGAAGCTGGAGGGCGACTACTATTTGTTGCCGGGCTACGTCCCGCCTTCGGAGATGGGGGCGGCAGAAGCGGCCATTAACCAGAGGGGCGGCTCACTGCTCCCGGAAACAGCTGCCGATGGTTTCATCACCCGCGACAAAGCCGCCATCATCCGCCTCTCCTTGATTTTCATGGGACTTTTGGTGGGCGCCCTCGCCATAAGCTACGTGCAGACTTTGATCCTGAACCACGTGGGTCAGCGCTTGGTCTACGATATGCGGGCGCACCTCTATGATCACTTGCTGGGGCAGTCCCTGTCCTTTTATGACCGCAACCCCGTAGGCCGCCTGGTGACCCGAGTGACCAGCGATATGAAAAACATCAGCGAAATGTACACGGATGTCCTGATTCATCTCATTAATGACCTGTTGCTGCTGCTGGGAACTCTGATCATCATGCTGTCCCTGAACTGGAAATTGGCGCTGATCTCCCTTTCCACAGTGCCTCTGGTCATCCTGGCCTCCTATCTGTTCCGGCTGAAGGCACGGGAGGCGCATAGGGCGGTCAAGGTCAAGATCGCCCGCATCAACGCGACTTTGAGCGAGAACCTCAGCGGGATCCGGATTATCCAGCAGTTCCGAAAGGAAAAAGCGCTCATGAACGAGTTTGAGGAGATCAACCGCGACCACTTGAACGCCTCTATGTCCGAGGTGCGGGTCTTTGGGATCTTCCGTCCCAGCATGAACCTGCTGTATACGGTGGCGCTGGCCCTCCTCCTCTGGTACAGCGGCGGCCGGGTGCTCCAGGGCGCGATTGAGCTGGGGACGCTGATCGCCTTTGTTTCCTATACGGATCAGTTCTTCAAGCCCATTTTTGACCTGAGTGAGAAGTTCAATATATTACAATCGGCTATGGCTTCCTCTGAACGGATCTTTCTCCTGCTTGAGGAAAACTCCAGTCTACCTAATGGTGAAAAGGTGTTGGAGGACGGGGCGTTTAAAGGCCATGTGGTCTTCGATGACGTGTCCTTCAGCTATCACGCGGACGAGCCGGTGCTGAAAAATCTCTCCTTCGAGGTCGCGCCTGGCGAAACCCTGGCCATTGTGGGCGCCACCGGCTCAGGCAAAACGACGATCATCAGCCTGCTGTCCCGGCTTTATGATGTGGGTGCCGGACGCATCCTGGTGGATGGCGTGGACCTTAGGGATTATGATAAGGCCTCCCTGCGCCGCCGCATTGGGGTGGTGCTGCAGGATGTGTTCCTGTTTTCAGGGGATGTGCTTGAAAACATTACACTGGGGGATCCTTCGATTTCAGAAGCTTCCGCGGTGGCCGCGGCCCGACGGGTCAACGCGGACCACTTTATCAGCCGAATGCCGGGTCAGTACCATGAGCGGGTCTATGAGCGCGGTGCCACCCTGTCTACCGGCCAGCGCCAGCTTCTCTCCTTCGCCAGGGCTTTGGCCTATGATCCGGGGATTCTGATCCTGGACGAGGCCACCTCCAGCATTGACACCGAGACGGAGCAGCTGATCCAGGATGCCATAGGCAAGCTGACCCACGGCCGCACCACTATTGTCATTGCCCACCGACTCTCGACCATCCAGCACGCCGACCGCATCCTGGTCCTCCACGATGGCGAAATCCGCGAAACCGGCACCCACGAAGAACTCCTGAACCGCGGAGGATTGTATTACGATCTCTACAGACTGCAGTGGGTTGGTGACGCGGACGGGATATGATTTGGGGACGGTAATATAATTGTACCAGAGCATGCGATAACAATTCTCACCGACGAAAAACGAATGCTTTTATTGCAAAACCATTTTGCCGGCACTCCCGCGTAGGACCTTAATATATCTGTAACATTACCCATAGAAGGAGGCCATCCCCTTGATCGACATTAGAACCACCGCTCCTCAGGAAATGATCGATATCACCAGACTCATCCGGGATGAGGTCCGCGACCACGGCCTGAAGGACGGCCTCGCGGTCGTGTTCGTTCCCCATACTACGGCCGGCATTACCATCAATGAAAATGCTGATCCGGATGTGGTTCACGACATGCTGGCCGCCCTGGAGAGAACCTTCCCTACGCATGGCCCATACCGTCACGCAGAAGGCAACAGCCATGCCCATATCAAAGCATCGCTGATGGGATCCTCAGTGACAGTTCCCGTCAAAGGCGGGAGACTCAGTTTGGGCACATGGCAGGGCATCTATCTGTGTGAGTTCGACGGACCGAGAGTGCGTCAAATCGAGGTGCAGATTTTTGAGAGGTAAGTGACTACAACAGTCTTAAAAGCAGGTAAGCCCCTGGCGACGGGGGCTTACGTTTTTTCAACGAAGATCTGAGTAAACAGCAAGTCAGGGCTGGCTACATCTTATTGAGTTCTGCGAAAGGCACACCTCACACTGCAGACGTGCACCTCGCTCCGCCCATTACCTCGCTGCGCTCAGTTATCGGCTGCGCTTCGGTCACGGGCTGCGCCCTATACAAACAAAGAAGACGCCATGCAACCGCGAACGAGCTCTCGGTTGCATGGCGTCTTCTTTGTTTATGCACGTCTTCGCTTTCGCGACTGTCTTTTCGTCACCACAAATGCCATCGACAAAATAATGAGGCCCCCCGCCACTTCCCGCAGTCCAGGCACCTCTCCCAGCAGGACCACCGTTGCCAAAATACCATAGACCGGCTCCAGGCTGGCAATGACGCTGGCGGTCTGGGCTTTGATCCGCTTCAGGCTGCTGATGAAGAGTGTATGGGAAATCCCGGTGAAAACGACGCCCAAAATCGCCAGAAGGACCAAAGAACGCCCATCCAAGGCGGGCTTAAGGGGGATAACCATGGGAAGAAGCACCAGGGCAGCGGCGGCGAACTGATACAGCGAGACCTGTCGGCTGGGGTACTGGGCCACGTATTTCTTATTGAGGACTGAGAGGAGCGCAAAGGTCAGGCCGGACAGAATGCCCCACAGGGCACCCACAGTCACCTGATTGCTTAAGCTGAAGTCAGGGATGACGAGGCTGACGCCCACCATAGTCACCAGGGCAATGAGCAGGTCCTGAAATCGAAAGGCGCTCTTCAGGAGCCAGGGCTCAATAAAGGTCACGAAAACCGGAAAGGTCGAAAACGTGAGGAGTCCAACGGCCACGGTCGACAGCTGGATCGCCATGAAGAAAGCGGTCCAGTGGATGGCCAGGACTATGCCCAGCAGCAGAAAGACCGCGTAGTCCCGGGGCTGATTCAGGCGAATCCGCTCGCCGCGAGCCCGCATTATCAAAAAAAGAAATGGCACCGCAAAGCACACCCGCCCCAGGGAGATCGCCAAAGGGTGCAGCGTCAGCCACTTTCCAAAGAGACCCGCGAGGCCAAAGAGCAGGACAGCGAAATGCGCTTCCATCAGCCCTCTTCTATGGGCAAGTTGCGCAGTATCACTTGAAGTGGGGCTGCCCGCAGGTCCATCCGTACGTTTTAAATCTTGCTTCTGCATCTGCCCGCACGCCTCCTTCCATGCCTAAACGGCTTAGATATCCGCCACTCCCCGAAGCCACGGAACAAACTTCACGTCCTCCGTCAGCAAGTGTCCCACTATGATTTCATCCATCAGATACATAATCATGTCCGACTTGACGAGATGACCTTCCATTATCATTTTCTTCAGTTGCAGCCCCTTGAACAGCAGATGCTGGTGGAACCGCTCATGAAAGGCTGCGGACGGATATCCCGCCAGCTTCAGAATGGTTTCTTCATCCTTGAAATGAACCTCCACATGATCGAGCAGCTGGTCATAGGCGCGGATCAGCTTTTCATGGGACAACTCCTGCTGCATCAAGGTTACAATGGCGTTGGCGTAAGTCAGCAGCGTTTTGTGGGCCTCATCTATTACCGCGTTGCCGCATTCCCATTCCGGGTTCCATTTAAGCTCGGTCGACTCCTGAAGATAGTCATGGTCGCTCCACTGCGACACCAGGTTTCGCCCCAGGCTCTTGGACCGGTACATGGCGCGGTCCGCTCTCGCAAACCAATTTTCCAGGTCCTCACCGTAGCGGTGCTCCGCCACCCCAAAACTTGCAGTGACTCTGCCGATGGTCGCATGGAGCACCTGACTCAGGGATTTTCTCAATTTCTCCGCCGCCATCACAGCATGCCTCTGATCCGTTTCAGGCATCAGCACGACAAATTCCTCCCCGCCCCAGCGGGCAAAGAGATCCGTCGCGCGAATATTACTCATGACCTCAGACGCCATTCGTTTGAGGACCGCATCGCCAAATCCGTGACCCCACTGGTCGTTGATTTTCTTAAAAAAATCCAGGTCGAAAATCACGAGCGACAGCGGCGTCCCATAACGGCGGGAACGCTCAATTTCGCCCATGACGCGCTTCTCAAAATAAAAGCGGTTATAAGCCCCTGTCAGCTGATCCGTGATGGTTACTTTTTCAAGGGCCTCATTTTTAAGCTTAAGCTCGTTTGTCAGCGCCGTCAGCTGTTCAATCCGCGCCTCCTTGACTCTTATGACCTCGAGCAGTGCTTGTTCTTGATTGGAATCCATTCCAGAAGACATTCGTACCATCCTTTACGTGAGCGAATGTGAGATTGGAGGAATTAGCGGAAGTTTCGGATGAAAGAGGGAGTCAATAGGCCAATGGCCGCGGACTCCCTCTTCCTGTCTTTTTCCATAAGGAAGTCGGGGTCAATAGACCAACGGCCGCGGACACCCTCTTCCCACTGAAACCCTCTTCTCATCTTTTTCTTACTTCATAATATAGAATTTTCTCAACGTTGAAAAGGATTTGTTTATTTTACTGTTAACTTTCAAGGGACTTGAGCAGCTTTTCTCCACGGGCTGCCAAATAGGCATACAGCCCGGCACTCAAGAGGATCAGCAGCACAAGTACACCAAAAGACACCCAGTGGGCGTTCAGCTGCGGATATTTGATGACCAGTGTCAAAGGTCCAGCCACGCTGCCCATTCCGACGAGAAGCGTGATCAGCGTCGAGGCGCTCTGTTTGACCGGCTGGGTTTCGCTCATCCAGTCCAGGAATGGGTATCGCAGGTTGATTACGAGACCTGCCAGTGACATGAAGACGGCGTAGGCGGCGGGTAGGGTGAGGAGGAGGAGACTATCGGCAGGGCCTGTTTTTAAAGCCCCCATCAGGAGCAGGCCATTGACCAGCACCGCCGGCAGAGTCACAGTCAGATTGACGCCCAGCTTGCTGTGGAAGACCGTCATGGCTTTCACCGGCGCGGACTTCGCGATCCACAGGGCCTTGCCCTCCAGGGAAATGGCGCAGGCCGTGGTGGAGGACAGCGCCATGAAGGTCGAGGCCATCAGCGGCGCCATGCGGTTGATGTAATCCGCGAAGAAAGGCATTTCAAGAAGCTGGCCGATGGACTCCGGTCTGAAAAACATGAGCGCCACAGACATGGCAGTGAACAAAATCACGCCAAACGCGGTATTCAAAACGTAGATTGGCGAGGCGAAATAGCGCCTGAGCTCACGGGCATACATAGCCCGCAGCGGCGTAGAGCCCTCCTGAGGGTGAGCGCCCATGACGAACCGGCGGCGGGTTGAGGCGGCGGTCAGCCTAGTGTGGATCCGTTTGAAGCGATAGCCCACCAGGGCAGCAAAGGCCGCGAAAACCGCGAGAGACAGCAGCAGGTAGGCCATAAAGGCTGCAGACTGTCCTAAAACGACGCCATTCACATAGAAGCCGGCCAGCGGATAGATATTGTTGATGAGGCCCGTCAGCGCCCCCGTGATGTCCGCAATGTTGACGCCTTCCGCGTTGAACGAGCTGGAGCCCGCCATGAACGCCAGCACGGCGGCGGCGGACAGAAGGATGTTGAGCAGGTTCTTATAGCGAAACTTGGCCGAGACCAGGTGGATCAGGATGCCGATGGCGGTTGCCGCGACTATCGGCACAAAAGGGATCATGAGAAGGGAAACCGCAAAGCGACCATAAAAAAGGGGCTCCGGCTGGGCGCGCAGACCATAGACCACACCCGCGGGCACCATGACCATCAGGACGAAGCCAATGTTCAGCAGATAGAGGGCCATCATCCGGCTTGCCACCACGACGGCGGTTTTGACGGGCAGGGCCATGATCATGTCGTAGTCGCGGAAGTTGAAGAGCGTCCCGTTGACTTTGTAGATGGTCGTCATCAGGGTGACCAGGGAGGCGGTGGCCATCATGAGGCCGGGCAGGAGCGGCAGGGCTTCGACGGTTTCGAAGGCTTTGCCGACCTGGTCGCTGTAGACATAGGAAATGCCTGTGAAATAGAGGATGAGGAATATGGCCCCTACAGCCGCGAACAGGTTCTTGCGCCTTTGGCCGGGGATCTTGGTGTGGAGGGCTTTGTTGAGGCCGAACCATCCCAGCAGCTGTAGTCTGGTAAGTGACCATAGTTTACTCATGGTCCGTCAGCTCCAGGAAGACCTCTTCCAGGCTCGAATCGCCGACAATGTCGTCCATCAGCCCCGCGGTGATGAGCTCGCCCTGGCGTATGATCGCGATTTTATTGCATAGCTTTTCCGCCACGTCCAGCACGTGGGTGGAGAAAAAGATGGCGCCGCCGTTTTGGCAGAGCTGGGCGAAAATGTCCTTCAGAGTCTTTGCCGCTTTGGGGTCCAGCCCTACAAAGGGCTCATCCAAAATCATCAGCTTGGGCTCGTGGATCAGCGCGGCAATGATGGCCAGCTTCTGCTTCATGCCGTGGGAGTAGGCGCCAATCAGGTCCCCCAGGTCGTTTAGGAGTTCAAAGTCCTCCGCGTAGCGGCGGATGCGCGCTTCTCGCGCAGATGAGGGAATCTCGAAGATGTCAGCAATAAACTCAAGGTATTGTATGCCTGTGAGATAGTCGTAGAGGTCCGGATTGTCCGGTATGTAGGCCAGTTTCTTCTTGCAGGCTACGGGGTCTTTGAGGATGGAGCTGCCATCCACCAGGATGTCCCCCTCTTCAAAGTCCAGCACACCTGCGATGGCTTTGATCGTGGTGGTCTTCCCGGCGCCGTTGTGGCCGGCGAAGCCATAGAGGTCCCCCGGCTCAATGTTGAGGGATAAGTTGGAGACGGCCTTCTTGCCGCCTTTGTAGGTTTTCGAAAAGTTTCGGATTTCAAGCATCATGTTCAGCCCTCCGGTTGATTGATTTTCCACGGTTTTGTATACCCTTTCCAGGACCTGATTACCCAATTAAGTTTGGTGACGCGGACCGGATTTGGTTTGGTGACTGACACTCACTCAACTTTGGTGACTGACACTCACTCAACTTTGGTGACTGACACTCACTCAGCTTTGGTGACTGACACTCATTCAACTTTGGTGTCTGACACTCAATTCAATTCGGTGCCAGAGCTTGCGAAAATGGTTTTCAACGAGTGCCTTGCCCCCTCAAATGCCCGGCGTCCTTCAAATTCACAAACCACCCCCTTCACAGTTGTAAAACTTTTTTTACGTCTTCTCACCCTCAAATGCCTATTTTTTGATTTTCAGAAGCATTCCTGAGTCCAGTCCAGTTTCCCAAAATCCCCACAAGCAGCCAAAATGAAGCTTTCAAGCCGTTACCCCCACATGAAGAAGATAAAATCAAGAATTGGCACAATATTTGCGATTACAAATGACAAGATTAAGGAGGCGATTTGAATGCAGCAAGAGCAAAAGTTGTTTGTCAACGGCCGGATTTTCACGGCCAACCCAAAGCAGCCCTATGCCGACGCCATGGTCGTTCGAAATGGAAAAATTGTGTGGATTGGCAGCGAATCTGACATCGATCACATAGCCTTGGCTAAAGCCTATCATCTCACAACCACCGACCTCAAAGACCGCAGAGTCCTGCCGGGGTTGATCGACGCCCACATGCACCCAGTGTACCTAGCCAACGCCGCGGTTCAGATTGCCTGCACCCCGCCCGCCCTTTATTCCATAGAAGAGATGATTTCTCAAATCCGCGAAAAGCGTGAGGCTCAAGGCCCCGGCGTCTGGATCGAAGGCTGGGGCTACGACGAAGGCAAGCTGAGAGAAGGCCGCACCCCGACACGCCACGACCTGGACAGGGCGACCACCGACGCCCCCGTCAGCATGATGCGCACCTGCGCCCACATCTACTCCGTCAACAGCATGGCCCTGGAACTCGCCGGCATTGACCGCAACACGCCGGATCCGGCAGGCGGCGCCATAGGCCGGGACGCGGACGGCGAACCAAACGGCATCCTCTACGAAACTGCCCGGGAACTGCTCTTCAAGGTCCTCCCAGAAAAAAAGCTCAAAGAAACCGCCGCCAGCCTGGCCAACCTCAGCACCACCCTGCTTTCCCAGGGCATCACCGGTGTCACTGAAATGTTTGCCCGCACCGGCCCCACGGATTATTTCGACCTCTACACCGCCGCGCGCCAGGCCGGTTTCCGCCAGCGCGTCGCCCTCTATTACCTGTGGGATGACCTGAAGAACGCCCCACCCTTTGCCCCTGAACGCCTCGATCACAACCAGCCCATCTTCGTGGGCGGTGTCAAGACATTAGCCGATGGCAGCGTCTCCGGCAGAACCGCCTGGGTGGACCCGCCCTTCCTTTCCGCACACCAGGGCGACGATCCAAACGCCAACTGCGGCATGGCCACCATCACCCCCGACGAACTCAGTGCTGCCGGCGCCTATGCCAAAACCCACAATCTCCAGCTCCTCGCCCATGCCATGGGCGAAAAAGCCATAGACATGATCGTAGATACCTTTTACCGGAAAGCCGACACCCCTCAGCTTCGCATCGAGCACGCTGCCATGCCGACCCCAGCGGCGCTGAAAAAGAGTGCCGAAATGGGCATCGCCTTTGTCACCCAGCCCGTGTTTCTCTTTGCGGAAATCGAGAGCTATCTCAACAACCTGGGCTCCATCCGTACAAAGAACACCTATCCAGTCCGTTCCATACTTGACGCCGGTGTACAGCTCGCCTTTTCCTCAGACGCGCCGGCGACCTCTTGGGCAGACCCGTCAAATCCTTTCGTGGGCATCCAGGCTGCCGTCACCCGCATAAGCTACGATGGCACTGACAACGGCCAGCAGCACCGGGTCGATCCAGCCACCGCCATTCAGCTCTATACCCGCGAGGCGTCAAGGGTCGTCGGCTTCCCGGACGTCGGACAGCTTGCGCCTGGCTTTGAAGCGGATTTTATCGTCCTAGACCGGGACATTCTGGAGATTGATCCCATGACCATTGGCCAGACACAGGTTCTGGAGACGTATATGGGCGGGGCGTTGGTGTATGAGAGCGCTGCAAAATAACAAATACAGCTAATTATTGATTGATAAGGAAGAGGACTCAAGCGCCGGCGGCACTTGAGTCCTCTTCCTTTTGAATTGGGAGCGCTGATGTCGACGCTAATTGGCCACCCGGTCCAACTTTCGTCCCATAATAACAAAAGAACACAGCAGACCCGCCAGGGCCTGCTGTGCACCTTTGAAAACCATTCAAAACACCATTCATCTAACACGCAATTGAAGCCTCAGCCCTAAGCCGCTTCCACAACCGCTTCACTCTTCTTGCCCTTGAAAATCACGCCACCCACAATACCGCCAACAATAGCCGGCACGATCCAGGCAAAGCCCTGGCCCGCAAGCGGAATCGTCATGTAAAGGTTGGTCAGCGCCGCCGGCAGCTGGAACCCAGCTATGGCGCCTATGATCGAGAAGGAATCGTAAAGGCTGACGAGGACAACCAACAATGCGGAGCCCTTCCAAACGCCATCGTTTGGAACGTACTTGCTGAAGAGGCCCAGGATCACCAGCAAGATGGAGATTGGGTAGATGCCCATAAAGATCGGTCCTGCAATGACAATGATCTTGGCAACGCCGCCCATAGCCTGGATGACGCCTATGCCGCAAGTGAGCGCGACGCCGACTTTGTAGCTGATCTTTTGCTTTGAAATACCATTAAGAAAATCCGCCAAAACCGCAGTCAGACCTACAGAGGTCGTCAGGCAGGCGAGGGCGACCGCAACCGCGAGGGCGTATAATCCGCCGTTGCCTGCCAACTTTTGTACAAGACCTGTCAAAAGCACAGTATGGTCGGTACCGGCTTCAAATAAGCTGTTGCCCGTTGCGCCAAGGTACTCAAGGCCGCCATAGACCACAAACAGACCAGCGAACGCAAAGACACACGCAAGAAGAATCATTTTGACGTTGCTCGCCTTTTCCGTGTAACCCTTGCCGCGAAGGGCTTCGACAAAGATCACCGCACAGAGGAGGCCCGTCAGAACGTCTCCCGTCTGATAGGCCTGGGTGAAAGCGAAGTAGAAAGGATTCGCAATTTCCGTTGCGACCGGCGCGCCGAGGGGATTGACGATCGCCAGGATGACAATGCCCACGAGGATGACCAGCAGCACCGGCGTCAGCACTTTGCCGACCTTGTCAATAACCTGGGATTTGTCGTTGGCGAAGTAATACGTCAATGCGAAGAAGGAGATGATGGCGATGGGCTTCAGGAGACCGGGGTCGACCATCGGCAAAATCACGCTGAAGCCGGTTTCATAGGCAACCGCCGCCGTCCGCGGGATCGTGATGAGCATACCTACACCAATCATGACGAGGACATTGTAAACTTGGTAAAACCACGGATTGATCGGGCGTGTGAGGTCCTTGAAAGTGCCGCCCGCGTTGGCGACCGCCACAACGGCGAGGATCGGGAGCGCGATACCTGTCAGAACAAGGCCAACCAAACCCGCAATCCAGTTTGTTCCCGTCTCAAAACCAATAAACGGCGGGAAAATCAAATTGCCGGCGCCAAAATAAATGGCAAACATTGCAAAGCCCACTACCATTGCGTCACGAAACATGTTCTTGTTTTCCATAATTCCCCTGCTTTCTTTTTTATGATGATGAATAATTGCGTCACCGGTCTATAGAGCAAGAGGGATGCCAAGATGGCGTTTTTCTTAATTGTTTTGTAATTATTTGTTTCAGCCGATGGTTTTGGCTATTTTAGCCATCCTTCAACCTACTTACGTTCCACGCCAACGCCTTCTCATGTTGTTGGACCAAAAAGTCAACTGCGCATTCAGAACCATTTTGTAAAAATATTCGGTCATTTTGTAAAAATATTTTGATAAAAATTGAAAAGGGACCCACCATTTAGGCAGATCCCTCTCTTTAAATTATTTCACACCCTATAATCATTGACAACTAAATTTCCAGTTCAGGCGCATTCAGAACGTTTTCAATGAGCTTCAACAGATAGCTGCCGGAAATCAATGACAGTGCCCACTGGTAAGCCCCCAATTTTATGAGCAGATGCTCATTTAGCCCGGCGCTGATCACGAGGGATTCATTTCCCGCAATCTTGTCTTCTGAACGATTGTACACCTCCAGAGTCGTCACTGCTCTCGGCACAAGAAACTCCATGGCAAATTTCGCATGATCTCCTGTCAGCCTAACCTGATCTCCCTCCAGAATCTGAACCATTTCCAAGCGGTTCAGCATGCTGCTGAGTTCAGCTCGGCCAATTGTCAAAGCACTGCTGTCCTGCTTCCCCTTGACCATGGCCACAAGAGAGCCCGGCACCGGATCGTTTAGGTGAGTTTCCAGCGCGGAGACATTCACGTCAGGTGCTCCAACCTGCCACAATCCCAGCATAGCCGTCTTTCTGTATAAGTCCACCAGCCCCAGATAGACCAGTGCCTCTGCCGATGGCAGCTCAACTTCCAAATCCCAGGCTATCACACGTGACATGCCAGTGACTTGAGAGAGCGCCAGCAGCGTTGGCTGAAGTGTCGCCGGCGCTGTGACCTCCACCCCTTCAGCCGTCCGTTCCACAAGGGAAAACCCCTCATTTCTTCGGTACCCAATTTTTTCAATTAAAGCATTTCCCTCGCGAATAGCAATTCTGCCGGAACGCTGAGGCTCTGCCAAAACTTCCAGAATCTCTTTGGCCTCATTTCTGATCCCAGACTCGGTAAGCATCCCGGATTCCTTTAAAAAGGCCTCACCCTGAACCGGATCGCCTTTTCCGGCACTTTTCAAGGGGCTCAAACTGTTGTCTGTTCTATAGAGGCCGGCCAAATAGGCCAAAGCGTTAAAATTGATATGCATGATACCCCTCCTATTTTTTAGCAAACTCAGGACGTTCGACCTGAATGAGGTTCTTTGCAGGCTCCAGCGCATTAGGTTTCAAGACGAATTCATCCGTCAATGCCGTTTTCATCTTGTCCTGTCCGCCTTTGCTGGTGAAGATCTTTTTAAGCGTAGAATCCACTCTTATTGGCACATCCGGCAAGTCCACATCCGGTGCACTTCCGAGGGCATAATCCGAAACCGCGCCTACCGTCACTTTGTAGACACCATCCACATAACCGTTCTGAGCTGCCTGGATATAGTCCTCACCTTTAAGATAAGCGCCTGCCGCAGATCCTGCAGACTCACTGGCGGTAGTGACAATAGCCTTCGCGTATGGATTTTTCACAAAGTCGCCGGTCGCGTCGCCAACACCTTTGACAAATCCCTCTGCAGCGCCTGCGCCCCAGCCATCGCCTTTCGCTTGGCTTTCCGCAGCGGACCCAATGGTCCCTTTTGCGACCTTATAGACCCCGCGCACATATTTCCCGCCCGGAACTGTCTCACCCATGATATCAATGGCGGTGTCCGCACCGGCGAGCACGACCTTGGAGCTGACCTCACCAACAGCCGCAATGTCGCCAATGCGCTGCCAGGTTTCAAAGTTTTCCCGCTCCTGCTCTGCGCGCTGGGTGATGGTTGCTTTGATCAGCCCAAGCTTGTCCGTTCCGTATTTTTTCTCCATCTTCTGAAGGAACTGATCCTTCTTGAAATCATCATCAATCTGCTTCATGGCCTTCGCGAATTCCTCATCCGGCTTCTGGTTGTCAGCTGAGTGTTTCTCAATCACAGCCAGCTCCTGAGCGAACTTATCCTCCGCGTTGGCCTTATAGTCCTCATAATCGAGGACGCCGCCGGTTTCTGCATTGATCCACTGGCCAGTTTCAGGATCCTTGACATACAAGCTTTCAGCGCCTCTTGCTGAGGTCTTGAGCACCATAGTCTCCGGCTCTTTGGACTCAGCCGCGGCATTTTCGGCGGTCTTCTGACCATCGGCCTCAGCCTCTTTGTTTGGCTCTGGTTCTGGTTCTGCAGCCTGCTCTGGTTTAGGCTCCGGTTCCGGCTCTGATTCAGGCTCGGTTTCCGGTTCAGGCTCAGGCTCATAATCCGCCTCGGTCTCAGCCTCATCCTCTGACCAATCCTGATTATCACCTGTGCCCCCTGAGCCCTCTGAGTCTCCTGAACCTTCAGACGCTTCATTGTCTCCCATTGACACTGCATCGCCCTCATCAGGCTCATCGGTACTTCCCATGGCATCCGCCAGCATGATCCAGGCGAGCTGCTCATCTGTTTTTCCAGGATATTTTTTGCTATACCAGGCTTTGTCCCGAGCAGGTTTACCCGCCTGTCTGGCCGCTTCCTTCTTCTTCAGCGCCTCTTGCATGACGCTGACCACGAGGCCCACCAGTGGTGGAAACAAAATGCCAACTGCATTCTGTAAGGGCGAATCTGCCCCCGGAATGTTCCCAACACTCGGCGCAGCACCCAGCGCCGCTATGACATAGGCCGGGAGCTCCGTCGTCACCCGGCTGCCGCTGCCGCTGACCACATAAGTGTTGTCGTCCGCGCCGCGAGTTCCGCTGGCCGCGCGGCTGTAATGAGCGTCGCCGTTAAAGGATACCGACACCAGCCCGGTATCGTCCTGAGTGAAGGTCACTTCTACCTTTGTGTCCACTTTGGCTTTATAAGGCAGCCCTGACAAATCCGCGGCGAAATCAAACACCGCCACGAGACCATTCTCAGTCTCATTGATAATCTTGCAGTTCTGGGAGACCGGCATGCCTTCATAAGTGCCAATCAGCTCCACAAAGCCCTCCTTGTGAAGGACGGTCAGTTCAAAGTCTGTCAAAAATGGCGTCGGCGCCCCTGACACCGGCCCCATGATGGTTGAGGTCTTAGCCGTATCCACGTTGATTTTATACGTTCCGGTCACATCCAGCTCTTCCGGGATCGTAGGGTAAGCCGTCAGATAGAACATGGGCTCGCCGGCAGCGTCATACCCTATGACAGAAGGATCGGATGATCCTATGTAATACGTGCCCGCCGGCAGCAGGATCCCCGGCTTGACGATCCAGAGACCGTTGGCCAGCGTTCCGACCTTTCCGCCGTAAGCCTGCTGCGTGTAGATCACCTGATTGGATTCATCCAAAATGGCAATGAGGCCAGGCGCCGCGCCCATGCCGTTGTTGAAGGTGTTGAGCATGATTTCGTCGATCAGATAGGTATCGTCCAGAACGAACATGGCAGGACGCTTGCCAGCAGCACCGGAAGCTGCCGATGGTTCCGCAGCCGCCGCCTCTTCCCCTACAGTCACCGTTTCCGCCGGAACACCCAGGACTTCAGCTGCCTGTTCGACGATCTGTTCGTTGTAACGCGACTGACCATCGGCATTCACGCCTTTGATCACAAAATCTCCTGAAGCACCTTCTGCCGTGTAGCTGCCCGCCGGAAGCCTGACATCACCGGGCGCCTGAAAGACTTGCGTGTCCTCACTGACGCGAACCGCCTCAAATCCCGGATACAGGTTCCCCGCCTCATCCACGAGGGTCAGGCTCTCGCCTGCTGCGGTGCTGACGTAAATCTCGCTGACCAGCGCCTCTTCGCGGGTAGTAAAGCTGATTGGTTCGGATGCTTCACTCACCAGAATCTCACCATTATAATCCACCGTTAAAGAGGAGGTGCTTCCTATGGAAGGACGGCCTGTGAACCAATCACCCTCGCTGGCAAGCACCTTCTCGTAAGGTGCACTGACCCGGACACTTTCCTCTTTGACGCTGACCGCGAAGGACGGTGCGGTTCCGATCCTGGTTAAAGTTACAAAAGGCAGCGCTTGAGCTGCGATCAAAAACGCGATTAAAAGTTTTACCGTAAAACGTCTCAAGACAAGCCACCTCCTCCGAAAATCAACGAACGCACAAAGGTGATCCCGCCTTCGATGAGGCCAGGCGCGCGGAACAGGAACGGCTGTGCGTAGGTCCAAATAAAGCTGAATAAAAAGGAAACGCCCGAAGTCGCGATAGTGTTGCGGATCATGGACTTCCCTCTGAGCCGGCTGACTTCTATAGCGGTTGCTGTTCCCACCGCCATCATCCCCGCGCTGATAAACGAAGCGGCGCTTTGCCACTTGAGTACGAAGGTTGCAAGGCCCAGCATCACTGCAAAGGGAACCAGGAAAAGCATCCCCATCTCAACAGGATAGCGCATAACTTTTTTGCCCCATTCCTTCTTCACCGGTCCGTTCATGGCGGCGAGGAACAGATAGAGGAACCGCTTGAAAAGCCAGCCAAAGAACAGGCCAAAGAGCGCGCCAAAGGCCAGGTTGTAAATTGAGAGCGGCTCCAGCGGGTTGGTGAAAGCGCATATGCCAAAGGTGATGAAGCACAGGCGACGGATCCAGTTTCTTAAAACTCTGCCATCATCGATACTATTCAAACCCTTCACCCCCTAATAGTTGCCGAGCAGCGCCCAGCTCAGCAGAACAAAGCTGCCTACCAGTGTCGCCAGTATGACGCCAAGCACTGTCTTGCCGCCGCTCATTTCGCGAAGGCCGACCATCATTGGCCCTATAGCCCAAAGAACCCCCGTCACCCCAAAGGCCATAGACGTTTTCCAGCCGAGAATCAGGGAGAACGCGACGCCAATCAATCCGTAAATCAGCGCGCCGCTGTAGCTGAGGCAAAATGAGGAGATTGCCCATTTAAGACTTTTGTCCGTTTTGGCCACTTTCAAAACGGACCAGACCAGGACACCGAGAACCGGGATGACCAGCAGACCGTAAGCTGCTCCGGTTGCCGCGCTGAGCGCGACAAAGCTGAAGCCCTTCTGACCGGTCTTATACAGGTCAAGACCCGTTTGCAGGAAAAAAAGCGCAAACGCGAGGGTGGACACAATTAAGCCCAGATACCACTGCCTGCCTGACAAGGCTTTTTTGACTGTAGGCCCCGGGCTGATCATCATGCCGAAAATAGTTGAGATGGGCCTGGTTTTTGCTTGCTCCATAAACTTTAACGCCTCCTTGTAAGTTTGGATTATTATTGTGATTTCTCTTATCATATAAACTCTTTGAATTATAATACCGCTTTTTACGTTAACTTGCTATCAATTTTGTAGATTTTGGTCACGAATTGTGTCACTTTTTTCATCTTGACGAAATGCTTTCATGAGAATCTCAATCAGAGCCTCAAAGGAAGCTGAACCGTCCGAAAACACTGTCTTGGGCTTGTTAGAAAAATATACCGCAGATTCTTTCGAATGATTAAGGGTTTCAATTTCTGAATCAGGAATTGGGTATATTTGAGTTTAATTTTTCTTCAATTACTTTTATGTTTTTATTTTAAGTACGTACAATAATTACTTTGTAATTTCAGTCTTTGTTTTCCTAAAAATGTAATGCCAAATGTACTGCCAATGGTCACCCAACGTCCATCGCCCCGATATTTTCAGGTTAATTTTCATTTGATTTGGGTATAAAATTAGAGCAATTCAAATCTATTTAAAGGAGGTCCAAAAATGAGTGAGAACGGTAAATGTCCGGTAACAGGCATGACGAAGCATTCGACTGCTGGCGGCGGCACAACCAATCGCGACTGGTGGCCAAACCAGTTAAACCTTAAAATCCTCCATCAAAACTGCAAGGCAAGAAACCCTCTCGGAGACGACTTCAACTACGCGGAGGCCTTCAAACAACTCGATCTCGACGCTGTTAAAAAAGATCTGTATGACCTGTTTAGAGATTCCCAGGACTGGTGGCCGGCCGACTACGGGCACTACGGCCCGCTGATGATCCGCATGGCGTGGCACAGCGCCGGTACATACCGCATGGGTGACGGCCGTGGCGGCGGGAGCACGGGCAATCAGCGCTTCGCGCCCCTGAACAGCTGGCCGGACAACGGCAACCTGGACAAGGCACGGCGCCTGCTCTGGCCGGTCAAGCAGAAATATGGAAAGAGCATATCCTGGGCAGATCTGATGATCCTCGCAGGCAACTGCGCCCTTGAATCCATGGGCTTCAAAACCTTTGGCTTCGGAGGCGGCCGTGAAGATATCTGGGAGCCTGAGGAAGACGTCTACTGGGGCACTGAAAGCGAATGGCTCGGCGACAAGCGCTACTCCGACGGCCGCAACCTGGAAAATCCGCTGGCAGCCGTGCAGATGGGCCTGATTTACGTCAATCCGGAGGGCCCTAACGGCCAGCCGAGCGCCCTGGGTTCTGCCAAGGACATCCGGGAAACTTTCGCCCGCATGGCTATGAATGATGAAGAAACCGTCGCGCTGGTCGCCGGCGGCCATACCTTTGGCAAGTGCCACGGCGCCGGCAGTCCTACCCATGTGGGTCCGGAGCCGGAGGCCGCGCCTATTGAAGAGATGGGCCTCGGCTGGAAGAGCACCTTTGGCAGCGGCAAGGGCGGAGACGCCATCACCAGCGGCATAGAAGGCGCCTGGACGCCGACCCCGATCGACTGGGACAACAGTTATCTTGAGACCCTGTTCAAATATGACTGGGATCTCGTCAAGAGCCCGGCCGGCGCATGGCAGTGGATTCCAACAGATCCGGAAGCCAAAACCACGGTGCCGGATGCCCATGATCCGAACAAACGACACGCCCCTATGATGACCACGGCCGACCTCGCCCTTCGCATGGATCCAGTCTACTCCAAAATTGCCCGACACTACATGGAAAATCCTAAGGAATTTGAAGACGCTTTTGCCCGCGCCTGGTTCAAACTGACCCACCGGGATATGGGACCAAAAGCCCGCTATCTTGGCAAGGAAGTGCCTGCTGAAGATCTGATCTGGCAGGATCCTGTCCCACCTGCGGATTTTGAGCTGGTTAATGAAGCGGATATCGCGGTGTTGAAAGCCTTACTCCTCGCTTCTGGTCTTTCTGTTTCCGAGCTCGTTTACACCGCCTGGTCCTCCGCCTCTACCTTCCGCGGCTCAGACAAGCGGGGCGGCGCAAATGGTGCCCGCATCCGCCTGGAGCCTCAGCTTCACTGGGCGGCAAACCAACCGGAGCAGCTGCAGAAGGTCCTTGGCGTTCTCGAAAAGGTCCAAAAAGACTTTAATGGCACCCAAAGCGGCGGCAAGAAAGTGTCACTGGCCGATCTGATTGTCCTGGGCGGATGCGCCGCGATTGAGAAGGCTGCCGCAGATGCCGGCTCTGAAGTTGTGGTACCATTTACCCCTGGCCGCACCGACGCTGCCCTCGAGCAAACCGACGTCCCATCCTTCTCCGTCCTGGAGCCTTTAGCCGATGGTTTCCGCAACTTTACCAAAGCCAAATATGCAGTCTCAGCCGAAGAGCTCCTGGTGGACAAGTCCCAGCTTCTCGGTCTCACCGCGCCAGAAATGACCGTCCTCGTAGGCGGCATGCGGGCGTTGAACGCCAACTACAAGAAAGCCCCTCACGGCATCTTCACCAAACGCCCTGAGCAGCTGACCAATGACTTCTTCGTCAATCTTCTGGATATGGGCACTCAGTGGAAGCCTATGACCGAGGAAGCGGATCTCTTCGTGGGTTCCGACAGAAAAACCGGCGAGACCAAGTGGACCGCTACCCGTGTCGATCTGATCTTTGGCTCGAACTCTGAGCTGAGAGCCATTGCGGAGGTTTATGCCTGTGATGATGGTAAGGAGAAGTTTGTAAAAGACTTCGTCGCTGCTTGGAATAAGGTGATGAATGCGGACCGGTTTGAACTTTTGGGAGAATGACATATATTTAACTTGGTGACGCGGACAACTTTCATTTTGGTGACGCGGACGAAAATCGAGTGAGTGCCTGTCACTAACATTGATTTGGTGCCAGAGCTTGCGAAAATCATTCTCAGTGGGATGACGCTTACAAGGAAAAACACCCCCATAACCAACAGGCCGGCGGCCTGTTGGTTATGGGGGTGT